>Ga0182015_10000083_pt1 | contig 122891 bp, 120 predicted proteins | sample 712P3MmetaG_FD_120478 | JGI IMG/M metagenome (GOLD analysis project Ga0182015, IMG submission 120478) | Permafrost microbial communities from Stordalen Mire, Sweden - 712P3M metaG | ecosystem: Environmental > Terrestrial > Soil > Wetlands > Permafrost | place: Sweden: Stordalen | collected...
ATTTCACGTTCTTTGCGAAATTTAGAATGGTATGCTCAGATCCCCCAAATTAATTGCCGTCCTTCGCAACGAAGCATCTGTGCATTCCGTCCCAAATGCATTTTCGATAACCATTAATATATTCGCCAGGAGAATGCGGATGAGTGTGACCAGATTACTTGCCATGACCGCTGTCGTGGCCCCTTTAATTATCGGAAGCGGCCATCGACCTCTCGTGCCGGATGTCGCTTCGGCCGTCGCCTACGGCGCAGAAGTTAAGCCGAATGTGGCCGTAGGGCCGCAATATGCGACGGCTCACGTGTATGTAGCGCCAAAAGATTTTGACCCTTTCATCGCCAGCCTTCTAGCTACGTTCGGCGGCACAGCCTCCAGGCAGAGCATCATCACTATCACCCCAACCCCGAGCAGCACCATGTGGCAGGCGGTTTCGACGCCCGTCGGGGCTTTTTCAGTTTTCGGTTTCGAAACCCCTGTCCCGTTTCCGTTCGGCGGGGAAAGAACAGGCTATCTGGTGACGGACATGGAGGCTGCGACCCAAGCCGCGCGCGCTGATGGCGCCGACGTGCTGGTCAGTCCATTCAACGATCCGATCGGGCGGGGTGTCATAGTCCAGTGGCCCGGCGGGGTGAATATGCAACTGTATTGGCATCGGATCGCGCCATCTTCCGCCCCCCTCCAGACCATTCCAGAGAATCGCGTCTATGTGTCTGCCGACAGAGCCGACGCCTTTATTCGCAGCTTCACTGCCTTCTCCGATGGCAAAGTCGTCTCTGACGATGTGCATGCGCCCGGCATCGAAATCGGGCAGGCGACGGAAACCTATCGACGAATCCGGATCCAATCTAGTTTCGGCAAACTGACCGTTCTTGTGACCGATGGCCATCTTCCGTATCCCTATGGGCGCGAGAGCGCCGGCTATGAGGTTTCGAACCTCGCGAATACCCTCGCCAAAGCCAAGGCGGCAGGAGTCGTTATCTTGGTCGCTCCCTACAACTCAGATCAGCGTGATGCGGCGCTCGTACAATTTCCGGGTGGGTATATCGCCGAAATCTACTCGCCCCGGCCACAGGAGGCGGTCAGTGTCGAAGCCCGGGACGGGTGGCCCATTCTAAACTTCGCGTTCTTGGCGAAATTTAGAGTGGGGTTTTGGAAGCCAATATGCAATGGGCTGCCGGAATGGAGGACACGAAATAAATAAAAAAGGAATTTGTGTAGAAAACTGCCCCACTCAAGCCAAAAGAAGGCTTGAATGGGCCACCCGGGGAAAAAACTAGGAAAGAATTTCTTCAAGCGACCGCATGCTGTAACTTATTACTAATGGCAATGCTGTTAAAGTCTCGTCCACGCTGGTACTGGATCGTTCCGCGAGTCTTCGTCGTTACCTTCATCCTGACGCTGCTGTCTTTCGCTGTAAGCCTGTTGCTTGGAATTCTTGGCATGGTGATTGGCGCCCGGTTAAAGGGAGTGCATCCCGACATGGCTTTTGCCTATCGTCACATTGCCGCGCCGGCCGCAGCCATTGCAGGAACCATCGTTCTGGTTTCGGCAACCGTCATGGAAATCCGTCACTATCGACAAAACCGGGCCCTGGCTGAGATTGAGCGAATCAGCGGAGAGGCGCACGCATGACTTCTCCGAAAATAGCCATTCCCGTTCCGCACTCTTCGGATCCTAAATATGCCGAACGCTCTTTGCCGCAATACGAGCACGCCATAGAAATGGCTGGAGGACAGCCCGTCCGTATTCCTTTGGATCACACGCCTGCGGAAGTGATGAAAATTATCGAGGAGTGTGACGCTGTACTGCTTCCCGGAAGCCCGGCGGATGTCGATCCCGCAAAATACGATGCGCCGCGCAATCCAAGAACGGCGGACGCAGACGCGAAGCGAGACACCATCGACGAGTTGCTGTTGCAGGACGCCTACAACATGCGCAAGCCGATCCTCGGTATTTGCTATGGATTGCAAATTCTGAACGTCTACCGTAGCGGATCTCTGCTGCAACATATCGAATCGCCAGTCAATCACGAGGCCGGCAGCAAAGTTCCCATCGCGCATTCGGTTGAAATCGATCCGCGGTCGCAATTGGCGGCAATCGTGAAGAGTTCGACGCCCCTGCCAGTAAATTCCAGCCATCATCAGTCAGCAGAATTGGTCGGAGATGGATTGCGAGTCGTGGCACGAAGCTCCGAAGACGGAATCATCGAAGCGCTGGAGGGAACATCGCCCGATCATTTTGTGCTGGCCGTTCAGTGGCACCCGGAGCGGTCCGTAGATGAAGATGAAAACTCGCGCGCAATATTCCGCGCCCTCACGGAAGCCGCACGAACCCGTGTGAACCACGAATCAACGGTAGAGGCTACCCTCGGCCCGAAAAAAACCTAAATCAAATCCTGTTTAACACTTGATGAATCGAGGGCACTCGGTTTCTCCGCTACCCACTGCCATGCCCGCCGCCCATTCTCCCGCACCAGGGTGGTTGCCTCGCCATATTCCACCAGGCGGTTCAACACTGTCGTGACCGATGCCAGAGGATCTTTGTGGCGTTGAAGCAGCGGCGGAGTTCGATGTTGAATGCGCTCACACACGTCCCGGGCCGCCAGAGGCGTGCCAGCTTCCATTAATATTATTCTGCAAAGTTTGGTAAATCCGGGCTGACGAGTGGACGCTTTGCGGTCCACCAGTTCCAGCAATTCCTCGCTAAGAATCTCATCGCCAAAAATATTAGCCAATCCAGAAATCGTTTGTTTTATGGTGCCGATGCGTTTCATAATTTCGGCCCGCTGACGCATCAGGTGCTTTAATTCTTCATGTGCGGCACTCAATACTTCCCTTACGTGAGGACTATCGCTCTGGAGGACGGGTTGATCTATCCGCGGGTGAAGTAATGCAACTTCCATAAATCTCCTGGTAGGGCTGATGAATTCGCGCTCTGTACAAATTCATACGTCAAAGCTAGCGAGGTTGTTCCCCATGCGAATTATTTGTGACGTTAGACGGTATCGGCAGGAAAACGTTAAATTGGAGAAAGATGGCGGCTGGACTGTTATTTTTCCATCGAGAATCTTGCACTAAAGTGGGCCTGGATGTTCCCTTTTGGTGCCCGAAGGCGGTCGTTTCTTGTTTCGATTCTTCGCAGTGCGGCTACACTGAGGGTGTGAGATATTACACGACCAGACCGATCAAGGGCGGAACGCTCTTTCTCTGCACGCTGTGTGAGCACAGGATTTCGACGCTCGACTTCCGGCGGGAGAATGGCAATTGCCGCACCCAGGCTGCGACCTCAATCAATTTGCACGCCCACGAAGCTCACCGGCATCAAGTGCCTCCTATCGCGGCTGACGCCTATCAGCGCGTTTGGCGGGCATAAGCGGCCAAGTAGGTACAGCCGCCCTCGGCTGTACGGTTGAGCGGAGCTCAACAGCTTTCCGTGATATAATCGGTTAACTTCCAGCGACTTCTAACTTAATACAAACACAGTACTTTATTCCGGCAACAGCAGATACTGTGCCCAAAAAACTGCGACGAACTTAATCCCATGGCTGACGATCAAAATCCCGAGCTTCCCCTGACTCCGCCTCCCGGCGATGGCGGCATTCCCGGCGCGGCGAACATTCAACCGGTAAATATCGAAGAGGAAATGAAGCGGTCGTATCTGGACTATGCCATGTCCGTGATCATCGGCCGCGCCCTGCCCGACGTTCGCGACGGATTGAAACCAGTCCATCGCCGCATTCTCTACACGATGCAGCAAATGGGATTGCTGTCGAATCGCGGCACGCGCAAGTGCGCCCGCATCGTCGGAGAAGTCATGGGCAAATACCATCCCCACGGCAATCTGGCAGTGTATGACGCGCTCGTTCGATTGGCGCAGCCATTCGCCATGCGTTATCCGTTAGTAGATGGACAAGGCAATTTCGGCTCCGTCGATGGCGATCCAGCGGCCGCGGATCGGTATACGGAAGCGAAATTGACTCGCGTTGCCAGCGCGTTGCTTGAGGATTTGGATAAGGAGACGGTGGATTTTCGTCCGAATTATGACGGAAATGAGATTGAGCCGGATGTTTTGCCCACGCGGATTCCGAATCTTCTGGTGAATGGATCGAACGGGATTGCCGTCGGCATGGCGACTAATATTCCTCCGCATAATCTGACGGAGATTGTGGATGCCACGATCATGTTGGTGAACAATCCATCTACCCAGCTTCCTGAAATACTGAAAATTGTGAAGGGTCCCGATTTCCCGACGGCCGGCATCATTCACGGAAAAGCTGGGATTTTCGAAGCTTACAAGACTGGGCGCGGACGATTCATGATGCGCGCCAAGGCTGGCATCGAAACGTTTAACAAAGACCGCGAAGCCATTGTCGTCACCGAGATTCCGTATCAGGTTAATAAGGCCCGACTCATCGAACGCATCGCGCAGCTGGTGAACGACAAAGTTGTGGATGACATTTCCGACATTCGTGACGAGAGCGATCGCGACGGAATGCGCATTGTCGTCGAACTGAAGCGCGGCGCTGAACCGCAGATCGTGCTAAATCAGCTCTTCAAGCACACCTCGATGCAGGAAGGTTTCAGCATGATCTTCCTCGCGGTCGTGAACAATCAGCCGAAGGAAATGGGACTGATCCAGGCCCTCCAGCACTTTATCGATCATCGCGTCGATGTGGTGCGCCGCCGCACCGCGTACTTGCTCAACAAGGCGAAAGAACGCGAGCACATCCTCGTTGGGTACAAAATTGGCCTCGACAATATAGACGAGGTAATCCGACTGATCCGAGCGTCTGCAAATCGACAGGCTGCGAGAGAGGCTTTACTGGCCGCCAAACTCCGAGTCATGGACACTGGGTGGGCGAAAATTCTTAGCGAGACAGGCTCTCTTACAAAATCGGGAGTCCTCACTCCTATCCAGGCCGACGCGATTTTAGAGCTGCAACTACACCGCCTGACAAAGCTTTCGCAAGAAGAAATTATTAAGGAACTGGAGTTGATTCGCACTCAAATCGACGAATTCGAATCCATCCTTGGATCGGAAAAGAAACTGCGCAACGTGATCGTCAAAGAACTGGAAGAGGTTAAAAAACTTTACGGCGACGAACGCCGCACAGTCATTGAAGATGAAGCCGCGGAGATCAAACTCGAAGATCTGATCGCCGACGAACAGATGGCCGTCACCGTCAGCCACACCGGCTACATGAAGCGCACTGCGATCAGCACTTATCGCAACCAGCGGCGCGGCGGCCAGGGACGCATGGGCATGAAGACGCGCGACGAAGACTTCGTCGAGCATCTGTTCATCGCTTCGACCCACGCTTACATTCTGATTTTCACCAATACAGGCCGTGTTTACTGGCTGAAGGTCTACGAAATTCCCGATGTCGGCGCGGCCGGCAAGGGCAAACATGTCGGCAATCTAGTGGGATTGTCGGCGGGCGAGACGGTTCGCACCATGGTCGCGGTCCGCAATCTCGAGGAATCCAGCCGCTACATTTTCTTCGCTACACGTAATGGGACCGTGAAGAAAACTGGGCTAAAGGATTTTTCGCATGTGCGCTCGATGGGAATTATCGCCATCAGCATTGACCAGGGCGATGAACTGGTTGCCGTCCGCATCACGGACGGGCATCAAATTGTTTTCCTCGCGTCCCACGACGGGCAAGCGATTCGCTTCGACGAAAACGATGTCCGCTCCATGGGGCGAAATGCAGGCGGCGTTCGCGGCATGAAGCTAGATAAAGGCGATTACATCGTCGGCATGGCCACGACGATTAAACCTGGCGCGCCGAAGATACACAAAGAAGGCGAACCGGAAGAGGTTGCGGTTAAAGGCTCGCTGATTCTGTCCGTAACCGAAAATGGCTATGGCAAGCGAACCGCGGCGGACGAATATCGCCTGCAATCACGCGGAGGTTCCGGCGTCATCAACGTCAAGACAACGGAACGCAACGGCAAGGTCGTTGGCATCTCTCAAGTCGCGGAAGATTCGGAAGTCATGCTGATCAGCCAATACGGGAAAATTATCCGCATCGAATCGAAATTAATCCGCGAGACTGGACGTTCCGCGCAAGGCGTGCGCCTTCTGAACATCGAAGCTGGAGATCGCGTCGCGGCAGCCGTTGTCATTCCACCGGACGAAGAACCGAACGGCAGCGGCGGGTTGATTCAGTAAAAGTTCTCAGTTCGCATACTTCAGTTAGGACGGAGCTTTGCTCTGTCTTAACAACTCTTGAGTCGCACGCCTCCTCTATTATCCAGCCTGTCCGGATAGTCAAAAATTATGTGGACGTGAAAGCGCCCAAAGTTCTGAACTAAGCGGAATGCCTTACTTATCGGCCCAACAATACATTACTCATTGGTACATGGGCGAAGCGATACGCGGATGAGGAGGCTAGCGCGCGTTCGCTTTGGAAAACGCGCATTGTCCCTTCGCCCCCCGACCCAGCGTGAATCGCCGAAGGCTCCAGTAGCGGGCTATTGAAGCAATCGAGCGACATGAGAAGTACGCTCAGATGCCGAAATCAGATTTAGAGATTACAAAATCAGTCACGAAATATGCCCAGGCAACCTGCGCTCGCCAAAACGCACCTGAGTGATGAACCAGTAACGTCCCTTCCTGGTTTCTGGATACTCTGCGCAGTGTTTTTCACACTGCTTGTGCTTCGGAATTAGGCGTCCGGTTTCGGATCCCGCAACTTTAGAAAATGTGGAGAGCTCAATGAAAACTGAATTGTTGGAGAAGATTGTTGAAAGTCCGGTTGATCGTCGCAAATTCCTAAAGCGTGCCGGTGCCACTAGTCTGGGTGTCGCGGCCATGACAATGATGGGCGGCAGTGTGGGTAAATTGCACGCGCAGTCCACCTTCACCGACGCGGATATTCTTAACTTCGCTCTGAACCTCGAATACCTGGAAGCTGAGTTCTACCTCAAAGCAACCTGGGGCACGTCGCTGGTTAATTATGGAGTGATCACATCGAGCCAGGAAACCGGCCCGACCACGGGCGGCAAGATGGTTAGCTTCACGGGCGCAAACATTGCCTTCGTAGCTAGCGGACTGCGTTCCGACGAGGTTGATCACGTGAAATACCTGCGCGCCGCGTTGGGTTCGGCAGCTGTGCCGAAACCGGCAATCAATCTGGATGCGCTGGGTTATGGTTTCGCCAATGTAAACGACTTCATGAAATTGGGACGCCAATTCGAAGACGTTGGAGTCAGCGCGTATTTGGGAGCTGCTCCTCTGATTTCGAGCAAGACGTACCTCGAGGCAGCGGCGCGGATTCTTGCGACCGAAGCGCAGCACTCTGGGTCCATCCGCTTGGCATGCATCTGGTATGGGGTCACGAGTCCGGCGGTAGATTCGATGGATGTTCCTCCGACGGAATCAACCCCATTCTGCGTTGATCCAACCGCTGCGTTGTCGATTCCTCGTACGGCGGCGCAAGTGTTGAACATTGTGTACGGGGGTGCAGCCAACGGCGGCGGCTTCTATCCCGATGGAATGAACGGCACGATTAAGTAGTTCGCTTTGGAACGAGGAGACGGTGGTCTCCTCGTTCATTTTTTCGCAAACTGCGATTGGAGGATTTATGTTCGAGGGACTGTTTCAACCGATGCACCTGCTAGTGATTGTGGGATTGGCTTTGCTGATTTTTGGGCCGAAGAAATTACCGGAACTGGGCAAAGGATTGGGGGATGGGATTCGCGGGTTTAAAAGTGCGATGAATGGGAAAGACACCACGACCGTAGAGCCTACCGAGAAGGGTTAGTTTTCGACCGTTTCGCGGGCAGGAGTGCCCGCGCCACACGAGCAGAGTCAGAGATTTATCCGCTGACGGATAATTTGCAGGATTTGTTGGTGGGTTTCATTGGGGGTGCCGCGGGCATTCACGGTCGCTACCCGTTGGGTTTCGCGGGCGGCAATTGTGCGGTAAGTTCTATGCACGCGCTCGAAGAAGGCGCGGCTTTCGTGCTCGAAACGATTCTCGTCGGGCTCGAGCGATCCCGGTTTATCGGTGCGCATGGAGTTGCGCCTTTTGGCGCGCTCGACGCTGGCGGCGACATCGGAATCCATCAGGATTGTCAGGTCCGGTTGCAGATTGTTGCAGAGGACGCGGTGCAATTCCAAAATCAAGTCGCTACCTAATTGGCGGCCTCCTCCCTGGTAAGCTTCGCTGGAATCGGTGAAGCGATCACAAAGCACAATATGGCCGCCTTCGAGCGTGGGCTCGATCACTTGTTTTATATGCTGCGCGCGGGCTGCGAACATAAGCGCCAGCTCGGCTCGGGGCGCCAGCCCAGAGGTAGCAGTATCGAGCAATAGATTCCGTATTTTTTCGCCGATGATCGTTCCGCCTGGTTCGCGGGTGGTGGTCACGAGTAAATCCGGCGCGCGAAGGGCTGCGGCGAGCTTTTGTAATTGGGTGCTCTTGCCGCATCCATCCAAGCCTTCGAAGGTTATGAATTTTCCGCGTCCGGCCATGCGTCATCATAGATGAGGGCGCCGTTTCCGGTCACGCCCGGTTGTGCGTGTCACATTGCTGATAAGGTTCGCGCCAGATCCTTCGCGGGCTAGGATGACGTCAAAACCTAAATTTATAGGCAGGAGTCGGCTTCAAACACGCGCGGCGCCGGATGCTGTATATTCGAAAGTTATTTCCCCGGGGGTTTTTGAATGGAATGTAGAAAAATCTGCGCGTTAGGAGTCTTCCTCGTATTTTCTTGTTTTGGATTTAGTCAAACTCAGCCACCTACCATCAAACTTTTTGTCGATGCAACTGACGCTCCGCGCAAGATTTTCCACGCAAAATTAACCATTCCGGCGACGCCGGGCACGCTTACTCTTTATTATCCGAAGTGGATTCCGGGAGAGCATGCTCCTGACGGTCCAGTAATTGATCTCGCGGGATTGAAGTTTGCGGCCAATGGGCAGACTTTGAAATGGCGCCGCGATACGCTGGACGGGTTTACCATCCATGTAGACATTCCGCCCGGGGTCGGCGAAATTGATGCGTCGCTTGATTTCCTTTCGCCTCCAACGATCGAGGCGGGATTTTCGGCTGGGTCGTCGGCGACCGCGACTTTGGCAATTGTGAGTTGGAATCAGCTTCTGCTTTATCCCAAAGGATTTAAAACCGACGACCTGACTTATCAGGCCAGTATTCGCCTGCCTGCGGGCTGGAATTTTGGAACGTCGCTGGCCACGGCTTCAGAGGCTGGAGACCAGATGAATGGGCAGCGGCAGATCAACTTTGCGCCAGTCTCGTTGACTTCGCTAGTCGATTCGCCGGTGCTCACTGCGCAATATATGAAGATCGTGCCGCTGACCGAGGATAAAGCTCCGGTGGAGATGGACATTGCCGCCGACAGCGCCGCCGCCTTGGACGCTCCAGCGGAGGTGTTTGATGACTACAAAAATTTGGTGAAGCAGGCTTATGCTTTATTCGGCGCGCATCACTACCGCGATTATCACTTTTTGTTTACGTTGAGCGATCACGTTGCGCATTTTGGGCTCGAGCATCATGAGTCGGACGATAGCCGGATTGGGGAACGCGGCCTGGTTGACGATGATTTGCGCAAGCTGGAAGCGGACTTATTGCCACACGAGTACGTGCATTCATGGAACGGAAAATATCGCCGTCCCGCAGATTTGGCCACGCCGGATTATGAGCAGCCAATGCAGGATGATCTGCTCTGGGTGTATGAAGGTCTCACGCAATACCTCGGCAAAGTTTTGACGGCACGCAGCGGACTTTGGACTCCCGACGAATTTCGGGACGACGTGGCGCGACTTACCGCGCGGCTTGATCACGAACCCGGTCGCACGTGGAGAAACTTGCAGGACACGGCCGACTTCGCGCCGGAGCTTTACTTCGATGAGCCGGGATGGCGATCGTGGCGAAGGACGGTGGACTTCTACGACGAAGACGTCCTCAACTGGATGTGGGTGGATACGATCATTCGCGAACAGACGCATGGCAAGAAATCCATCGACGACTTTTGTCATCTTTTCCATGGCGCGCCGAGCGGCCCGCCGATGGTGAAACCATATAACTTTGATGATGTGGTGAACGCGTTGAATGAAGTCGCTCCTTACGACTGGAGGAGTTTTTGGACGGAGCGGCTCACCAATCACGATCCGCATGCGCCGATGACGGGTTTGGAAAATAGCGGCTGGAAGGTGATCTACGATGCAGATCGATCGGAGTTGACTCGCCTTTGGGAAAACGATCATTTGGAGATCAATGCGTCTTATTCGATTGGAATGTTGTTGAAAGATGATGGAACCATTGTGGATACGATTGAAGGAATGCCGGCGGCGAAGGCGGGACTTGGCCCTGGAATGCAGGTCATTGCGGTGAACGGACGCCAGTTCGGTCAAGATCCGCCAGTTTCTCCCCAGGTGCTTCGCGATGCTTTACATGCGGCGATGGGGAGCAAAGAGCCGATCGAGTTCCTGATCGAAAATGCCGAATACTATAAGACTTATAAGATTGATTACCACGGCGGGGAAAAATATCCGCATCTGGTGCGGGACGAATCGAAGCCGGACGTTTTGAGCGATATTATTCGCGCGAGATAAGGCTGTAGGCAATCTAAGGTAACTTAAGTACATGTAACTAAAAGGATTTTAGCTTATAAGGGATAGCGTTTTATGCTGTATCGTAATTGAACGCCAAGGGGGATCTATGTCCACAGTTCACTCGGTGCAGTTTTACGATACTCATCAAGCACTCATTGACAGGCTTTGCGGTGTGGTTTCTTCGGCCCTGCTGGTGGGTAATTCGGTCCTTATTGTAGCCACGAAAGATCATCGTGAACTTTTGACGAAGTCGCTACAGCGGCTCGAAGTTAACGTGCGAAATTATGCGCGGGAAGAACGTTTCACCATGTGCGATACCGACGAAATGCTTTCGAAGTTTATGGTGAAGGGTATGCCAGATCCGAAGTTATTTTTGGCGTCTGTCGGCAAGTTGTTATTGGATGTTAAAAAAGCGGCTCGCAGCAAAGATCTCGGGTTGACAGTATTTGGAGAAATGGTTGCCGTCTTGTGGGACCAGGGCAACAAGGCTGGAGCGCTCAAGCTGGAAAGCCTGTGGAACGATCTTCTGAACGAGCGGGCATTCCATTTGCACTGTGCGTATCCGCGGTCGCTGTTTTCGCAGGATGAAGCCGGAATGCTGAACGTCTGCGAGAGCCACACGCATGTCGCGGGTTTGATGACGCCGGTGATGTAGGCGGCTGAAAAAAATTTGTCATCGTGAGGATACTTGAGGACCTGTGCAGCATTGCATGGGTCCTTCGCTTTGCTCAGGATGACAAATGTGGATATGGGCCACACGAGTCGGAGATCCATTTCAGATACTTGGGGCTGCCGGCTTTGATTTCTACGGAGATGCATTCTGGGAGTTCGTAGGAGTGCAGTTCTTTGATGGCGTCGCGCACTGCGGCGAAATTTGTAGTTGTGGTCTTGATCAGTAGCAGCCACTCTTTCGATTGATCGATTTTTTCCTGCCAGCGATAAATAGATTCGATTCCAGGGATGATGTTGACGCAGGCCGCGAGGCGGCGCTCGATGAGACTGCGGGCGATGCTGTGGGCTTCTTCGCGGGATCCCGTGGTAGTTAAAATCAGGGTGGTTTCGGTCATATAAGATCAGTTGTCAGTCCTCGGTTGTTGGCTTCGAGTATGGCATCCAATGTGAGGGAATTATGGAAATAAAGTTTGGGACTTCGGGATGGCGCGCGGTAATGGCGGAGGAATTTACTTTCGCGAATGTGCGGCGGGCGATGCATGGAATTGCACGGCATGTGGCTTCGAAAAAACCTTCCGGCGCGCGAGTGATTGTGGGGCGCGATCCGCGATTCCTGGGAGAGACGTTTTGCGCGATGGCTTGCGAGATTTTGCTCGATCATGGGATCACGCCATTGTTGATTGCGGAGGCGGCGCCGACTCCCGCGATTTCCTATGCGGTGATTCATGAGCAGGCGGACGGGGCGATCAATTTCACCGCCTCGCATAATCCGCCAGAATACAACGGAATCAAGTTCTCCACGCCAGACGGCGCGCCGGCGCTGCCGGAGGTCACGAAGCACATCGAAGCGGAAATTGTGGCATTCGATTCGGGTGCGGATTTCCCCAAGATCAATAAGAAAGAAAAGTCCGAGGCTCTCGACCCGCGCAAAATTTATCTGAATCGGTTGAAAGAAATTATTGATCTTCCTGCGATCCAAAAAGCGAAACTGCGCGTGGTGTTTGATCCGCTGTGGGGAGCGGCGCGTGGGTATCCGGATGCGTTATTGAAAGATGCCGGGGTCGAAGTCGCAACCGTGCATGATTATCGCGACGTGTTGTTTGGCGGACATGCGCCCGAGCCGGACGATCATCTTTTAGAACATCTGCGAGAGAAAATGCGGGCCATCAAAGCCCATATTGGAATCGCCACCGATGGCGATGCGGATCGCTTCGGCATCGTCGACGAAGACGGCACATTCTTTCAGCCGAATTACATCATCGCGTTGCTTTTCGATTACCTGGTAGAGAGCCGGGGATGGAAAAATGGCGTGGGCAAATCAGTTGCCACGACAAACTTTGTGAACGCTCTTGCAAAATATCATGGCGTAGAGCTGCATGAAACGCCGGTTGGCTTTAAATACCTCGGCGAACTCATTAAGGCAGACAAGATTGCAATTGGCGGGGAAGAGAGCGCGGGACTTTCGATCCGGCACCATGTTCCGGAAAAAGACGGCATATTGGCGGGACTGCTTTGCTGCGAGATGGTGGCGCGACGAGGCAAATCGCTGGGGCAACAATTGCAAGAGCTATTTGGCAAAGTTGGTTCCTTCTATCCCCAAAGACAAAACTTTCGCTTGACCGAAGAGGTGAAAGAGAAGTTCACTAAGAAGTTAACCCTTGAACCTAAAAACTTTTCTGGCCATACGGTCAGGGAAGTGGTGCGCACGGACGGCCTTAAATTCATTTTAGATGACGGTTCCTGGGTGTGCTACCGGCTTTCGGGAACCGAGCCGGTGGTTCGATTGTATTCCGAGGCCAGCAGCAAGGACGGGCTGGAGAAGTTAAGCGCGGCCGGAAAGCAATGGATATTCGAGTAATGAATTTACCCAGACTTCGAATCGTGCTGAAGCCCGAGCAAAAGTCAGCATGGGTGGGCAGTGCCGGCGAATGCGCGGAGGCAATGGCGCAGATCGTGGGCCGGAAAATTCGTCCCCTGGCGGATTTGTTTTTTAATTTGCGCCGCCGCCTTGCGACCATAGCGGTTGCGGTAGTGACAGTATGGTTGTTCGCCCATGTTATGTTGGGGGCCAACGGGATGATGGTTTACCGAACGAAGCGAGTGGAAGTTCAGAGTCTTCAGAAAGAAATCGATTCGTTGCAAGCGGAAAACGACCGGTATAACAAGCAGATTGAAAATTTGAAGACCGATCCGAAAACGATTGAGAAGGAAGCCCGGGAGCGGCTGCATTATGCGCGTCCCGGAGAAGTGGTCTATGTGACTCCGACCCCCGCTGCTCAGGACGTTCCGCGCATCGATTCCGCCCAGAAGTGAAAACGCCGGCACGGCTTCCGACAAATCGCAGGTATATTCCGTGCTATAGTTCGCTCGTTCTTTACTACACCTGAAGAGAGGTTCTTATGAAGAGAATATTGTTCGGCAGTTTGGCAATCTCGCTGTTTTGCTTGATGATCGTTGGCGCTTTGTTCGCAGCGGATCAGACCACGGTTACGGGATGGGTTTCTGATTCGCAATGCGGGGTCAAGGGTGCCAATGCCAACCATGAAGCCTGCACGAAGAAATGCCTGAGCAAAGGTGCGAGCATGGTGGTGGTGACTGACGGCGATCAGAAAGTGTTGACCGTGGATAATCCGGATGCGCTTAAGGGACATGAAGGGCATCACATCGCGGCGACGGGCGAGGTGAAGGGTGATTCGATTCATGTCGAGAGCGCGAAGATGGCAGGTGGGGCGGCGAGCGACGACAAGATGCAGTGATGTAGCATTTGGCTATTAGCCTTTAGCTATTGGCTTAAGCTGGATAATTTAAAACTTCTCGGAATCCCACTTCTCGCAAAAGACGCGAGAAATGGGGCACCCTGCGAGTGGTGTAAGTCAAAGGCCGCGGGCAGGAGTGCCCGCGCCACACAAGCAACACTTCGCCACACAAGCAATACTAGCGGACTACGTTTTCTGTTGGGGAGCTGGCGGTGGCGTAGAGTTTCTTTTGCATGCGGCCGGCGAGGTATGCATGACGTCCGCCGAGAATGGCATGTTTCATGGCTTCGGCCATGAGCACAGGGTCTTGGGCGGCGGCGATTCCGGTGTTCATCAGTACTGCGTCGGCTCCCAGTTCCATGGCGAGGGCGGCGTCGGACGCGGTGCCTACACCTGCATCGACGATCAAGGGTACTCCTGTAATCATTTCGCGGAGAATCCGAATGTTCGCCGCGTTTTGAATGCCGAGCCCACTGCCGATGGGCGCACCGAGCGGCATAACGGCGCTCGCGCCGGCATCCACTAGACGCTTGGCAAAAACAATGTCGTCAGATGTATAGGGCAGAACCGTGAACCCTTCCTTTACCAAGACGCGGGTCGCTTCCAGCGTGGCTTGTACATCTGGATAAAGCGTGGCCTGATCCCCGATTACTTCGATTTTCACCCAATCAGATAGTCCGACTTCGCGTCCTAAACGGGCGGCGCGAATGGCTTCGTCGGCGGTATAGCAGCCGGCGGTATTCGGGAGGAGAAAATATTTTTTGGGGTCGATGAAGTCGAGCAGTGATTCTTTATTGCGGTCGAGGTTTACGCGGCGGACGGCTACGGTCACCATCTCGGTGCCGCTGGCTTCGAGGGCGCGGGCGGTTTCCTGGAAAGAGCGGTATTTTCCGGTGCCGACAATAAGGCGGGAATGGAAACTTCTTCCGGCAATGATCAGAGGGTCGGACATACATCTATTGTAATGAAATCGATGGGATAGAACTTGCAGTTGTTTTTATGCGGGGACTTCGAGAGGTTTGACGGAAGTGCGGATTGCGCGGCGGCGTGCCCACCAATAATTTGCGGATGCAATCAGGGCGGTAACGCCCATCAGCAATGCCTCGCGAAGGCTCAGGCGGGTGAGAAGCGCGATACAAATTGCGATTCCGGCGAGGGCAATTGCACGCCCGAAAGGCAGGCGGAAAGCTGGTGCGTGCGGCTGCGACTTTCGCAATTGGATGAGCGCGGCACAAATTCCGCCATAATAGATCGCCATTGACCCGGCGGAAACGGCCACCACCCACAAGAAAGTTCCGGTCAACGCGAGCAACCAAACCAGCAGCGCATAGACGCAAATGGCGAGCCCTGGAGTGTGATAGCGGGGATGCAGCGAGCTTAATGGAGCGGGAAGGTCTCCTTCGGAAGAAAGGGCATAGACCAAACGCGGCGCGGTCAAAATCGTGCCAGCGACGTATCCATAGGTGGAGATCATGACTGCGATCGCGACGAAGATGGCTCCGCCATGACCAATCAGCCGAATTGCCACTTCGGCTAATGGGCGGTCGGTGGCGACCGTGCCGATGGCCGCGACCGTGACGAATTGAATCAGCGCGTAGACAGTGGCGCAGATCAAGAGGCCTGCGCCCAGCGCAAATGGGACAGTTCTTCTGGGCTCTTTCACTTCTCCCAGGGGGGAAAGCGAATCTTCGTATCCCCCGTAAGCAAATAGCAGCAGGAGTAGGGCGGTGAGCCACGCGTTCCATCCGGGATGGGTAATTTCGGAAGCGTGAATCATCTGAAAGTGCCCGCCGAACCGGAACACACCGAGAACAATTAACAGAGCGAGAGGAAGCACTTTTGCCACGGTAAAAAAGTTGGCGAGGTTCGTACCGCTGCGCACTCCAAAATAATTTGCGATGGTGGGGACGACGACCACGGCTGTAATGGCGAGGGTGCGCGCCCATCCCACGGCCACGGATGGAGCGAAGCTGGCGAGATATCCCACGAAAAGATAGGTGCAGGCGGCGGCGCCACTGATCAGCGACAGCAGATAAAACCATCCAACTTGTATGCCGCAGAAACGACCGAAGGCGGTGCGGACGTAGAGATAAGGGCCGCCAGCATCAGAGAATTGGGAGGCCACTTCGGTAATTGCGGCGAGGATGATTCCCATGACGAGCGCCGCCAGGAGCATTGCGAAGGGACTGGCGCGACCCAACAAATGGGTTAATTCTCCCGGCACTCCAAATATGCCGCCGCCGATGACGCCATTAATCACGAGGCCCGTCATTGCCCAACGGCCTATGGTCCTAATGAACGCCATGGTGAGAAGCCTATGCCGCGGAGTTTACCAGCAAAGCATGGCGGCCTTCTATACGGATCACTGTCGCAGTTTTTCTCCGGAACGGATACCTTAACCCGTTACTTAGGGAGAATGCCCCAAAGCTACAGCATCCATTATTAAAAACCTATCATTCATTCTGATTCAAATTAACCAAATTGTGAAGCAAGCTATCCTCGCTGCAATCCAGCTTTTTGAAATCTCAATTTTGGAGTGATGTATGAAGTTTGCGCACTACTTCTTCCCCTTCGTCGCTACAATTGTCTGCACAGTCTCAGCGTCAGCTACTACACCCGTTGTAACAGTATCGTCGCCAACCAGCGGTTCGCAAGATAGCTCACCGGTCACATTCGCCGCCACCGCGAGCAGTTCACAATGCTCTAAGGGCATCGCGGCTATGCGCATTTACACGGTGCCCGGAGTCTCGGCTTATACCGTAGACGCCAGCACATTGAACACACAACTCACTCTCTCGCCGGGAACGTACAACACCGTTGTTCAAGCCTGGGATAACTGTGGCGGAGTGGGCAAGACCCCAGTCACCATAACCGTGGCCACGAGCGGCGGAGGTGGAGGAACCGGCGGAGCGCCTCCGAAGTTCCTTTACTCAACCGATTATTCTGGCGGTAAAGTACACGGCTATTTGGTGAATCCGTCCACAGGGGTTATTACGGCGAACGGGCAAAATCCGCCGTGGGCACACTGGGGGCCGACGCGCGTTGCATCAGATAAAGGCGGATATCGTCTCTATGTGATTAATTGGGGATCAAAAGATGTCGACGCCTACTTTATCAATCGCGACAATGGTTACATCACTCCGGTGCCAGGATCGCCTTTCACAATTGGAAACAACCCAACGGGAGTAGCTGTTGAGCCCTCCGGCAAGTACGTGTATGTGACTGCGGAAAATAATTATGTATACGGGTTTGCTGTCGAGAGTAACGGGTCACTGACGCCTGTAGCGGGATCGCCATTCCTGACTCAAAGCAATCCAAACACACTGGCCATTGATCCAACGGGAAGGTATCTCTATACCGACGATGGCGACAATGCGAACAAAATTGATGCGTTCTCCATCAATGAAACGAACGGGGCTTTAACGCCAGTCCCGGGTTCGCCATTCGCTCAAACTTCCAGTGGTTGCGACGACGGAGGCAACGACATGGCCGTCGATCCCAGCGGAAAGTTTTTACTGCTGGCTCAATACTGTGTCGGCACGGAAGTCTATAGCATCGATTCCGCCAACGGGTCGATCGCACAAGTCGCAGGTTCGCCGTTTTTTATACCCGCCGCTCAAGGCCCGCAGGGCTACATAGCTTCCATCTCGGTTGATCCGCTGGATCGCTACGTGTTTGCCAATGCGGTGTTTTGCGACAGCGGATGCAGCACAACTATTGAAACGTATTCTTTCAACTCTTCAACCGGAGCAATGACGTTCCTCAATAGCGGAGGCGCGAGCTGCGGAGAATATATACGGACAGATCCTTCTGGCAAGTTTCTCTACTCGATCTCGCAAACGGATGATAGCTTTTGCTCTGTATACCCCACGCCCGTGTCGGCAATCGATGGTTTCTCAATCAACCAATCCAATGGAATGCTGAGCGTCGTTCCCGGTTCTCCATTCGCATCGCCCAACGCAGACTGGTTCAGTCAGGATGGGCTGGTGATTACTCCTTGAATTGCTGTGCGGCGAATGGCTTTCCTGCGAATCATTCGCCGCTTTTTTATTCACACATCTGAAATTCTTTTGCACGCATCTTTGATAGTATTCCACCGTTCCGCAAATACTTCGGGAGGAAGCTCTCACGTGCCGGGCTGCGCCGAAAGCCATTCTTGCGTTAGTTATTTTAACCATCTGGGGCTCGACTAGCCTTCCACTTGGGGCGCAAGAAACCGGGGCCGCACCTCCGGCTGCGCAGCAAACGCCTCCACCGCAGAACTTGCCGAACGCTCCTTCCTCATCTCAAACCGCGCCTTCGGTGCAAGATTTAGGTTTTCCTCCCGAACAAACTCAGAGCAATGCCAAACAGCAGGCGCTGCTCGATAAACGAACGCATATGTTGAAAATTCACCAGCGGCTGGGATTGATCACCACGATCCCGCTGGCGGCTACGCTTTTCAGTTCCGGCGGCGCTGCCGGGAAAAACACCAGCTCGGCTTCTCGCGACCTGCACGCAGCGCTTGGAGGGGTGACGGGAGATTTGTATTTCATGACCGCTTACTACGCGATTCGCGCGCCGAGGATTCCCGGTACCGAGACTCGCGGGCCAATCCGCTTTCACAAGGCCATGGCTTGGATTCATGGTCCGGGAATGATTCTCACCCCAATCCTAGGCGCAATGGCCTTCGATCAAAAGAGCAACGGCGAGAAAGTTCACGGCATCGCTTCCGCCCACGTGCCGGTGGCGATCGTTACTGCCGGAGCGTTCGGGGCTGCGGTTTTGGCCGTCTCGATTAAATTCTGAATTTTATGAATCCGAAAAATCTGATCTGGATATTGTTGCTGGCGCTACCAAAGATCTTATTGGCGGCGGATACGCAATGGGTTCTCGCCCAATCGACGCTTACTTATCACGTGTCTCACCCTTTGCATGAAACGGATGGCGTCAGCCATGCCGCGCGGGAAGGGAACTTGTCATGACGGACAATGCGATTTCCTGATTGCAGTGCCGGTGAAATCATTCGACTCGGGCGATAGCAACCGCGATCTACATATGCTTCAGGTGACCCGCGGCGCTGAGTTTCCCCTGGTCACGGTGAGAACGCGCTTGCCGGAAGCGAGTTCCGCCTCTTTCACGATCAATGCCGATCTGGAAGTTCAATTTGCGGGGCAAACCGCGCAGTACAAACAGGTGCCGTTTCAGCTGGTAAAACAGCGCGGGGATACCAAAATCACGGGAACGATTCCTGCCACACTGGCAGATTTCAAAATCGACCCTCCGACGCTGCTAACGCTACCGATTAAAAACGAAATTCCGGTGAGCGTGGAGATGACGTGGCACCAGCAGTAAAGACGAAAACAATGATAGCCCAGGTGCCCCAGTGGGCGGTTAAGAACTGGAACTGCCTCATACAAGCCAAAAGAAGGCTTGTATGGGGCCACGCTCCTATGATCATTTTTTGTAGGGCCATTGCGCTTGGGTGAATAGGGCGCCGTCGATCCAAATGGTTTGGCCGCTGATGAACGATCCCCCCTTGCTGGCCAGGAATACGACGGTCGGGGCAATATCGGCGGCAGTCCCAACGCGACCGAGTGGAGTGATTTTTGACCATGTGCCGGCGTAGTCCGGGTCTTCGTTTTTGGTGCGCTCGGATTCGATTGATCCGGGCGCGATGCAATTCACACGAATGCCGTAGGGTCCCAACTCCACGGCGGCCTCTTTGGTGAACATTTCAATGCCGCCTTTGCTTGCGGCATAGGCAACCAGGCGCGGAAATGCGAGTTTGTTGCAGCCGGAGCCGAGATTTAGGATCGAGCCTCCGCCGTGATCTTTCATGTACCTCGCGGCTTGCTGGGTACAGAGGAAACAGCCTTTCAGATTGGTGTCGACGACCAGATCCCATTCTTCTTCGGTGACGTCGAGCAGCGGCTTGAAAGTTTGGACACCGGCATTATTCACCAGGATATCGAGCCGTCCGAAAGCTTTGGTTACGCTCTCAAACATCGCGGCTACTTTTTTACTGTCTCTGATGTCGGCCTCGATGGGTAGGACTTCGGGACTTATAGCGCGGATTTCGGCGAGGGTCGCGTCCACGAGAAGTTGCGGGTCGTTGTAGTAATTAACTGCGACGCGGCAACCGCTGCGCGCGAGTTCCAGCGCGATTTCTTTTCCGATACCCCGGCCGGCTCCGGTTACCAAGGCTGCCTGACCTTGCAAAATTGCGTTCAAGTTCACTCCTGTCCGATGATAGTTGTAGGTCTCGGCCACCCACTTCTCGCAAAGGCGGCGAGAAATGGGGCACCCTTTTCGATTATTCTTCCGCCTTCGAATACATTCCTTCTATCTCTTTCTGGTAGCGCTTTTCGACGGCGCGGCGGCGCACTTTCATGCTGGCGGTGAGAGTTTCGTTGTCCGCCGAGAACTCGTCTGCAACCAGCAGAACTTTTTTGAGCTTCTCGAAGCGAGCGAGATTCTGGTTCGCATCTTCGACAATTGCCTCGTAAAGTGTGCGAACATTCGGGTCCGCAATGAGTTGTTCGCGGGAATCGAAGGCTATCTGGCGGGATCGCGCCCAAGTTTCAAGCACAGCGAATGCCGGGGAAATTAGTACGGCAGGAAATTTTCTCTTGTCTCCCAAGACCACCGCTTCCGCCACCAGCGGGTTATGCTTCAGGGAATTCTCGATGGGTTGAGGGGCGATAAATTTCCCGCCCGAGGTCTTAATCAAATCTTTCTTGCGGTCGGTGATGGAGAGGAAGCCGTCATTGTCGATGCCGCCGATGTCGCCGGTCTTGAACCATCCGTCTACGAAAGCGTTGCGGGTTTCGTCGGGGAGATTCCAATACCCGCTAAAAACCGATGGGCCCCGGACTAAAATCTCGCCATCATCAGCGATTTTAACGTCGACGTTGGCGAGCGGCTTTCCGATGGTGCCGAGCTTGTGAGCGGTGGGATTATTTAGAGCGATCACGGGTGACGTCTCGGTAAGCCCATACCCTTCGTGAATGCGGATGCCCATGTCGGCATACCATTCGGCGAGTTCCCGTCCCAGAGGCGCACCGCCGGAAATAAAGAGGCGAGCCTTGCCGCCGAATCCCGCAAGCAATTTTTTGTATAAGAGCCTATTTGCGAGTCTCCAACTGAGCGAAACGGGTTGATGTCCCGCTAATATTTCATTTCTGTTTGCGCGTCCCACGGAAAGCGCCCAGCGATAGATGGAACGCTTTGCACCTTTGGCGTTGAGATCGACCTTAGCGAAAACTTTTTCGTAAACCCGCGGCACGGCCACGATCAATGTTGGATGTACTTCCAATAACGCTTTGGGGAGTTGCTCAATGAACGATACGTAAGCCAGAGTTGTGCCGCGGTAAAGCAATGCCCAATCGAGATGGCGCGCGGTGATGTGAGAAAGAGGAAGAAAAGAAATGCTGGTGTCGGTTGCGCCAATATCGAAACCGCTCAGGGAGTAATGGATGTTCGAAGCGATGTTTCCATGGGTGAGCGTTACTCCCTTTGGTGTGCCGGTGGTGCCCGAGGTGTAAATGATCGTAGCTAAATCATCGGGCCCGGTGCTGGCGAGCGCGAATTCATCGAAAGACGTGTCGCGTTGCTTAGGTCCGTTGCTTCGCAATTGGGATATGGGGATGGCGCGACCGGATTCAACTTCATCCATGATTACGATTTTTTCAAGCTGAACCAGCTTGCCGCAGACTTTATCGAACTGTTTTTGTGACGATACAAATGCGATGCGAACGCCGGAATCGCGCAGGATGAATGCGGTCTGCTCCTCGGTGAGGGTCGCATAAACCGGTACGACAACGGCGCCAATTAAAAGGGAGGCGAAATCCGCAATCGCCCACTCGGGGCGATTTTCGCTGAGGATAGCGACGCGGTCGCCTTTGGAAACTCCCCAGTCACGAAGGGTGCGGCTTACGCCGACGACATCACGGTAAAAGTCAGCAGCCGAAATTGTTTTCCATTCGTCGGAGACTTGGTACTTCACGACGCACGATTGGTTGCGATCGACTATGGAAAAGAAAATTTGATTCAGGGTGGAAAGGGTCACGGCGTCATTCTACGACCTTGGAGGGTTGCGGAGCGGGGCTCCGCTGGACGGGTGAGGACACCCGTCCCTACGCAAGCGTGGCACCAGCAGAGCATTTCACAAATAAGCCGCGCGCCGTCCAGCGATAACATTGTAAGATTTGTCGGCGGTCATCACGCCGCGCGAGACCGTAATTCATTGAAAGCTGCTTTTGCCGCAAACTAGCTTGGGAAGGCGCAACCTTGACGTGGTCTACGGTGAATCAATCGGGAATCATCGGTGTGGATATTGGAGGCACCAAAATCGCCGCGGGACTGGTTGGTCTGGACGGCAAGATCGAGCACCAGATTCGTGTACCGATGATTTGCAATGAGGGATCCGCGACGGGAATGGCGGCGGTAGTTTCGGCAATCGATCTGGTGAGCGAGAAAGTCAAGGGAGCGAATGGAGGTGTCGCATCCGTGCGTGGCATCGGGATTTGCAGTCCGGGGCCGCTCGATCCGAACACAGGTGTAATTATCAATCCTCCCAATTTGCCGTGTTGGCGTAATTTTCCGCTGGCTGCTCAAGTTGCCGAAATTTATAACCTTCCAGTGAAACTCGACAATGACGCGAACGCGGCGGCGTTAGCGGAAGCTCTCTGGGGCGCAGGACGCGGATACCGCAATGTGTTTTACGTGACCATTGGCACCGGTATTGGCACGGGTATCGTGTTCGATGGCCGCATCTACCACGGGCGCACTGGGGCCGCGGGCGAAGGGGGACACGTCACCATCGATTACCGCGGCCCGCGGTGCGGATGCGGCAAGCGCGGGTGCATAGAGGTTCTCGCATCCGGGCCAGCCATTGCAAAGAGGGCGCAAAATAAACTTAGGGAGAATCCGGGGGTGCATTCGGCGATGCTTTATTTGGCGGGAGAGAATATAGATGCGGTGAGCAGCGAAATTGTGGGTCGCGCCTGCGAAGGCGGCGATGCGGTCGCCCGGGAAGTGTTGCGAGAGACGGTTGAACTTTTGGCGGTGTGGCTGGGAAATATGGTGGATTTATTAGAACCGGACGTCATGATCATAGGCGGCGGGGTCGCATCAATCCTCAAGCCATTCCTGGAAGAAATTCGCGAGCGGATTCCGGCTTGTTGCGTAAATCTGCGCGGCCATGAGATTCCCCTGCTTCCGTCATTTTATGAAGCGAATTCAGGAATCGCAGGCGGGGCGGCTCTGGTATGAGCAGTCTGAGATGTCGCTGAACGGGAGACCCAATCATGAAACAGTTGCGCTTGCTGTTGTCGCTGCCTGGAAGGAATAACTATCAGCAGGAACAAGCCGCGGCAGCAGTCGAAACGGCGAGTCAGATTGGAGCCACCGTAGAGGTAATTTATGCCGATAACGACGCAGTGAATCAGAGTCAGCAGATTTTACAGGTTATTCAATCAAAGTCGAACGCTTTGCCGGATGCGATCCTGTTTGAGCCATTGACTTCCACCGGATTAGTTCGCGTGGGCGAGGCCGCCGTCGCCGCCGGCATTGGGTGGGTTGTGCTGAACAGCGATGTTGATTACGTTGATCGGCTGCGAAAATCTTCAACCGCTCCGGTGTCTGTCGTGACACGAGATCATGTGGAAATTGGCCGGATTCAAGCGCGACAGTTCGCCGCGCTGCTGCCAGATGGCGGGTCAGTTTTATATATACAAGGTCCGGTGACAAGTTCCGCGGCAACTCAACGAACTGAGGGGCTGGAAAGCGCCAAGCCTGCGAATCTGCGGATTAAGATGTTGCGCAGCCAATGGAGCGAAGAAGACGCGTACAAAACGGTTAGCGCCTGGCTGCGTTTGTCCACGAATCGGGCCGAGACTGTAGATCTGGTAGGTTGCCAATACGACGGCATTGCCATGGGAGCAAGAAAAGCGTTTCAAGATCATGGCAATGTCTCCGAGCGCGATCAATGGTTAAAGCGTCCAATTGCGGGCGTGGACGGCCTTCTAAAAGAAGGTCAGGCATGGGTACGAGAAGGAATATTGACAGCTACGGTGGTGGGATTAACCACGACCCGGGTCGCGATTCAAATGTTGCAGCGTGCAATCAGTTCAGGCGTGCAACCGCAGCCGCGTTCGCTAATAGAGCTATCTTCATATCCGCCGCTGGAAGCAATTGCCGCCATCGGGAATCGCCTGCATGCGAAGAAGAGTCTATAAACATCATGGATTGTGGCGGCGTACCTGCATGCTTCGGCGAAGCACGCTTTGCCAGCTTATTTTTATTCGATCTCCGGACAATACACGCTCGCCGGACAGCACAATTTTCCCAATAGTCCGAAATAAACATATGGCAGCAATCCCACGACTGAGTCGTTAAGTTTCTGAATCGATCGTGGTTCCGTACAACTTCGAAATGGATTGTGATCACTGCGAGGGAAAAAATTTGAAATCTTATATTGTTCTGCGGGTCAGCGTCGTTTTAGTTGTTTTTATCTGCCGCCTCTCGGCGCAATCAAATCCGGTGGCCGATTCTGTCACGTTTGACGATGATGGAACGGCGCACGTGACTCGGGTCATCCCCATGCCATCGACGATCAGCCCCGAGGCGCAACAATGGTTGAAGTCTTTGGAAGGCCAGAACTCCGGTGCGGAAAGCCTGGCAGAAAGGCGAAGACGGACGGATGAATGGCGCAAGAAGGATTCCGCCGAGGCGCGAAAGTTATACCCAGTGAACGTAGAAGAGACAATGACAGCCGGAGTTCGGACCGACATCATTACGCCGCTGGTAACGCCGGAAGCTAATCGGCGACTCGTCCTGATTAATCTGCACGGAGGTGGATTTAATTCTGATTCCGGATCTCTCATAGAGGGCGTTCCCATTGCAAATCTGGCGAAGATCAAAGTTGTGTCCGTCTATTACCGGCTGGCTCCAGAAAATCCATTTCCCGCGGCGGTCGATGATGCAGTCGCGGTTTACAAGGAACTGCTGAAGACTTACAAGCCGCGCGATATGGGAATTTTTGGCACGTCCGCGGGCGCGACGCTGACTTGCGAAGTTGCGGTGCGGTTGAAGCAACTGGGATTGCCGCTGCCGGCGGCGCTGGGAATGTTTTCGGTTCATCCCGACTACACCCGTCCTACTGATTCGCAGGAATTTTTTGCTCTGAACGGAATTGCCGGGGAACTAAAGCCGAAAGATCCGAATCGCGCCCCGGAGGACGCTTACGCCGGATCGGCGGATCGCAAGGATCCGGTCCTGTCTCCGCTTTTCGCCGATTTATCCGGAATGCCCGCGAGCCTGCTGGTCAGCAGTACGCGGGATCTTCTTTTGAGCGACACCGCGATGTTCCATCGCGCGCTGCTTCATGCGGGCGTAGACTCGCAACTTGTCATTTATGAGGCGCTGCCGCACGCGTTCTGGTATCACTTCCAGTTGCCTGAGACCAGAGAAGCGCTGCAAGTTATGGCCGATTTCTTCGACAAAAAAGTCGGCCGTTAATTTGTAACACTGAGATTGGTGCCATGATTATTCCCCGCCTGTACGCAATCCTGGATGCAAGCGCGCTCGCAGACAGCGACAAGCTTATCGAAAACGCGATGGAATTTGCGGCTGCTGGAGTTAGGCTTCTGCAATATCGTAATAAGCCGGGGAATGCGCGGCAGATGCTGGAGCACGCGCGGAATCTAAAGCGCGCTCTGGGTGATTCGGTACGACTGATCATGAACGACCGTGCGGACCTTTGTGTTGCCGCGGGACTCGATGGGGTGCATTTGGGGCAGGATGATCTGTCTGTGCCCGATGCACGAAGAGTGGTTGGCGATGAGTTATGGGTCGGACTGTCCACGCACAATGTTGAGCAGGTTGCGGCGGCGGATCAGACTTCCGCGGACTACATTGCGATCGGACCGGTGTTTGCCACATCCAGCAAAGCCAATCCAGATCCGGTGATTGGCATTGCGGGAGTGCGCGCGGCGAAGCGGTTGACCGGCAAACCGCTGGTGGCGATTGGAGGCATCACCCGTGCCAATTGCGCCGCGGTCATGGGTGCGGGAGCAGATTCGGTGGCCGTGATATCCGACTTGATACGGGATCCGCGGAAATCTGTAGAGGAATTTCTGCGCATCTTAGGATAGAGTGCAGGTTGAGTCAGCCCAAGGGTTTGAGAGGGCGCGGCTTCAGGGCGTCGTGCAATCTTGCGGGCGTTTACGGCTTGGCTGAAGCCATGCCCTTTCAAAGATATTCATGAACAATGGGTATTGAGATTAAATCGAGCCGCAGAACCGCTAACCCTCCGCTATCAACCTCTGCCATTCAAGATCAAGATAAAGAACTGATCAAGGGTCTCGGGTTGACTAGCGCGGCCATGCTGGTGATGGGCTCGATGATTGGCTCGGGAATTTTTATTGTCTCGGCGGAAATTTCGCGCGAGGTCGATTCGCCTGCATTGCTGATTGCGGCATGGATGGTGGCCGGATTCATGACCGTGGTGTGCGCGCTTACATACGGCGAACTGGCGGCGATGATGCCGCGTGCGGGTGGACAGTATGTGTATTTGCGCGAATCTTTGGGACCGCTGTGGGGATTTCTCTATGGATGGACTTTGTTCCTGGTGATTCAGACGGGAACCATTGCTGCGGTCGGAGTCGCGTTCGGAAAGTTCCTTGGTGTTTTCTTTCCAGTAGTGTCGTCTACGAATTGGATTTGGCATTTTTGGAAAGTCCCACCCATCCATGTTGGCCCAATGGTTTTGGGGAATATGGATATTGGGCTCAACACTCAAAATCTGGTTGCGGTATTGATGGTGATCGCACTCTCCGTCATTAATATTTTTGGGGTTAAGACGGGGGCGCTGATCCAAAATATTTTTACTTTCGCAAAAGTTGCGGCATTGCTCGGGTTGTTTTTTCTCGGATTATTCGTGGGACGCAATGCGCACGCTTTGGCAGCTAACTTTCACGGGAATTTCTGGCACAACGCTGGATTAGGCGCGCAACATGCGGTTCAGGTGGGAGTCGGCGGTCCAATTGTGATGGTGGGGACGTTGACGATTCTTGCTGTGGCGCAGGTGGGTTCGCTCTTTTCTGCCGACGCCTGGAACAATGTTACTTTCACCGCTGGCGAAGTAAAAAATCCGAGCCGCAATCTTCCCCTGGCGTTAGCGATCGGTACGGGCAGCGTTATCGCGCTCTATATCGCGTGCAACTTTATTTATCTGAATGTCCTGCCGCTGGATGGCGTGCGCGACGGCGTGACGGTTCTTGCGCGTGGAATTAAATACGCTACGGAAGATCGGGTCGGCACGGCCGTATTGACCCAAATGTTTGGCGGGCTCGGCGGACTGTTGATGGCGGTCGCAATTATGGTTTCGACGTTCGGCTGCAACAACGGGCTGATTCTTTCGGGCGCGCGGGTTTACTACGCGATGGCGAAGGACGGGTTGTTTTTCCGCAGCGTGGCGAAACTGAATCCGAAGTACAAGACGCCGGCGGTTTCCCTGATGGTGCAGATGGTTTGGACTTGCGTTCTTTGCCTTTCCGGAAGCTACGGGCAGTTGCTCGATTACATTATCTTTGCGGTGCTGGTGTTTTATATCCTCACTATTGTTGGATTGTTCGTGCTGCGGCGCACGCGTCCGAATGCGGAGCGTCCTTATCGCGCGATTGGTTATCCGGTGCTGCCCATCATTTATATTCTGATGGCGTTGTTTATTGATGTCGTACTATTGCGCTACAAGCCGCAGTACACTTGGCCGGGCTTAATCATCGTGTTATTGGGGATTCCAGTATATTTCGGCTGGAAGAGGCATTCTCCGTCCGCAGGAAACGTCTCCGCTTAATCGCAAAGGAGAAATTAACGAATGGCAAATTTGCTGGCTAAGAAGCCTCTCGAGCAATTGATGGCCGAATCGCAAGAGACGGGGGAGCATAGCCTTCGGCGCGCGCTCGGCGCGCTTAATCTTGTCACGCTCGGGATCGGCGCGATTATCGGCGCGGGAATTTTCGTGATCACCGGCCAGGCAGCGGCTCAGTTTGCCGGTCCCGCCATTGTTATTTCGTTTGTGCTGGCGGGCATTGCCTGCGCATTCGCCGGTCTTTGCTACGCAGAGTTTGCTTCCATGATTCCGATTGCGGGGAGCGCTTATACATACTCTTACGCAACGTTGGGAGAGTTGGTCGCGTGGATCATCGGATGGGATCTGATCCTCGAATACGCCTTCGGCGCGGCTACAGTCGCTGTCGGCTGGAGCGGCCACCTGCGGGCTTTTCTTCACGATCTTGGTCTCAATTTACCGGTGATGCCGACCTCGAATTTCACGCTTTTCGGAATTGCGATGCACCTGAAATATGATTATGTCGGTTTTCTGGTAATTCTGTTCATTACCACGATTCTGGTCATTGGGATTAAGGAATCCGCTAACTTCACTACGGCAATTGTGATCCTGAAGGTCGCGGTAGTCTGCATGTTTATCGCGCTGGCAACGGCGTTTCTCTACTCGCACGCGTGGAAGCCGAATTACTGGCACCCGTTTATTCCGCCGAACACGGGAGTGCGAGGACAGTTCGGCTGGTCCGGCATTCTGCGCGGGGCGGGCGTTGTATTTTTCGCTTACATCGGTTTTGATGCGGTCTCAACCGCGGCTCAAGAGGCCAAGAACCCTAAAAAAGATATGCCACTGGGAATTCTGGGTTCGCTGGTCATTTGCACCGTTCTTTATATTCTGGTCTCCGGACTGCTGACGCATATGGTGCCCTATCAGCAACTCAACGTGCCCGACCCGGTGGTGATCGGTATACGTACCACGGGACATCAGTGGGCTACATTCCTTGTGGAACTGGGTGCGCTGGGCGGGCTCGCCACTGTAATGCTGGTGATGTTGCTGGGCCAGTCGCGTGTGTTTTATTCCATGTCGCGCGATGGATTGCTCTGGCCCTGGGCCAGCAAAATCCACCCGCGTTTTCGCACCCCATATATCAGCTCAATTGTGGTGGGTTTTTTCGTTGCCATTTTAGCCACGCTGATTCCCCTGAATGTTCTGGATGAAATGACGAGCGTTGGAACATTGCTCGCATTCATGCTGGTGAGCGCGGGAGTTTGGGTCATGCGCAGAACCCATCCGGAGGTGAATCGTCCATTCAGGACGCCATTAGTTCCGCTGGTGCCTATTCTCGCAATTATTTTTTCCGGCATCCTCATCGTTTCTCTCTCCTACTGGACACAACTTCGACTGATCGTCTGGCTGATTATTGGGCTGGTAATCTACTTCACCTACGGGCAGAAACACAGCAAGGTACAGGCTACGAATGCGGCCAAGGGACGATTGGCAAGCGGGGATTAATTCCGAGGAAAGCGGATTCCTCACCGCTGAAGCGGATTCGGAACGACAATTCTAATAAGGCCTTCCGCGACGACGGAGGGCCTTTTGTTTTAGAGTTAAATTGGCTATATGAAAATTGTTAGTGCGGCGGAGATGCGGGAGATCGATCGGATCACGAGTGAACGGTTCGGCGTTCCGTCGATCATGTTGATGGAAAATGCTGGGACGGCCGTTGCGGATTTCGTGTTGGAGAGATATTCGCCGGCGAGCAGCATTGGCGTGATTTGCGGGAAGGGGAACAATGGCGGAGATGGATTTGTTGCGACGCGAAAATTGTTAGAGGCCGGGAAAAATGTGCGGGTGCTGCTTCTGGCCGAACCATCGGAATTGCGCGGGGACGCAGCGGAAATGTATGGGCGGCTGACTGTGCGTCCGGTTATGGTGAAGTCTAGTGATGAGTTGAAGGCCGGAGCGGCTCGTTCAGTGTTCGAATCCGATGTTTTGGTCGATGGAGTGCTCGGGACGGGATTCAAGCCGCCGGTCAGTGGACTTTATGCTGAGGCCATTGCGGCGATGAATGCTTCTTCCGGCGCTGTAGTTGCGGTCGATATTCCATCAGGCGCGGATGCTGACGCAATGGGCAAGCAGGCAGGCCTTATTGCGAGAGCTGACGCCATTGTGACTTTTACGGCGCCGCGTCCTGCTCACATTTTCGGCGGTCTTACATCGGGTCCCGTCGTAATTGCTGCTATCGGCTCGCCCGAAGAGGCGGTCACATCTTCTTTAAACCTGAATGTTATTACCGCTGGCGAAATTGCGCCGCTGATTGGGCCTCGTCCTGCGGACTCGAACAAAGGGAATTTTGGACACGTGCTGGTGGTTGGTGGCTCGCTGGGAAAATCCGGGGCGGCGGCGATGGCTGCTATATCCGTGTTGCGGGTTGGAGCGGGATTGTCCACCGTCGCAACGCCACGATCTGTGATCGCGACTGTAGCGAGATTCCATCCTGAGATCATGACTGAGCCGCTGGACGAAAGTGCGGCGGGAACTATTTCGAAGAAGGCACTGCAACATATCGAAGAATTGGCGAAGGGTAAAACCGTGCTGGCCGTCGGACCGGGGATTTCGCGAAATGACGAGACAGCGGAGTGTGTGCGTTCGCTAATCATACGGACGAAAATTCCTGTGGTGTTGGATGCTGATGGCTTGAATGCTTTTGAGGGACGCGCTGACGAATTGAATAGACCGGATCGGACGCTGGTGATCACGCCGCATCCGGGCGAGATGGCGCGCCTTGCGGGTTGCAGCATCGCGGATGTTCAGCGCGATCGTCTAAAGACGGCGCGCGACTTTGCGCGAGATCATAATTTAATTGTCGTGCTCAAAGGCCATCGAACATTAGTCGCGAAGCCCGACGGGGAAGTCTGGGTCAACACGACCGGCAATCCTGGGATGGCGACCGGTGGGACCGGCGATATTTTGACTGGAATGGTGGCGGGGATGATTGCGCAGCATTCCGATAAGGTCTTCGGAGCGGTGATCGCGGCGGTCCATCTTCACGGGCTAGCCGGGGATGTCGCAAAAGAGAAGATGGGCGAGCAATGCTTGGTCGCGACGGATTTGATTGATGCATTTCCCGAGGCGTTTCGGCGAACGCGTTTACAGGCGGCGGAAAAAGATGTCAGGATTGGCCAATGAATCCGGGCGGTAACCGTGACAGTTATTGATAAAAATCGAAATTCGGTACGCGCTTCGGTAATCTGCTTGCCAGGGCATCCTCATGAAATGCTCTACTCATGACCCACTTCCCCCAACCTGACGTAGACCGCCGCGCCACGCGAATTCATGTTGCGAGCCCGGCCATGGTCACGGTTGAAGATGGACATCGCGCTAAAGCCAAACTGCAAACCGTATCGATTACTGGGGGATTACTGAGTCTTGCGAAGGCGCTGGGTCAGGGAGATTTTGTCGAAGTTGCATTTCAGACGCAGTCTGGGCCGGTACAGGGCATGGCTGAGATGTTGGACCCCATGCGGTCCGCGCGCGGCGGAATTCTGCAACCATTTCGATTCATCGCCCTCGGCGACGACGATCATCGCACTTTGCGAATGGTTGTTGATTCGGTTTCGGATCGGAGTTTCATGGGGATCCGGTCGAATCAGAGCTAACTGGTAACGGACTCTACGCGCGAGATCCCTCTCTCGGCTGAAGTACGCCGAGCTTCGGGATGACTACTCTTTTAAAGGGAGAGGAGGGATTACTCTGCCCTCCGAATGTTGTCCCTCATCCCGAATGTTGTCCAGTCATCCGAAGTTCCCCGCGTTTTTTCCCGCTGGCCGAGGAATTCTGCGCGCAACTTTCCTTAAGGACGGGCGAGGACGCCCGTCGCTCCATCGAACAATTTAGAATTGGGGGATGAGCACCCAGGAATTTACCACGCGTTCGGCGGAGGAAACTTCCGCTTTGGGGCGGAGGCTTGCGGCGCAGATGAATCCGCCTCAGTTGGTGCTGCTGCGCGGAGATTTGGGCGCGGGAAAAACTACTTTGGTTAAGGGCATTGCATCCGCGTTCGGCGGGGCTACTGAAGATGAAGTGACGAGTCCTACCTTTACTCTGGTTCATGAGTACAGAGGTCCAATGGCGACCGTTTACCACATTGATCTTTATCGGGTGGACACGCAGCGCGAGCTGGATACATTGGGCCTGGATGACTTCATGGGAGACAGAAGCATTTTGCTGATCGAGTGGGGCGAGAAGTTTCCGCGCTTTGTTCAGGAGCGGGATGTGGAGATTGCGCTGGAGCGATTGGGGGAAAATGAGAGGAGAGTGCGCGTAAGCGCTATTTCATGTTCCGGCTGAGGCGCTAACTTTCTCCCGGGATGGGGTAAGCGCGATCAACGCGACGCCAATAATGAGAAGCACAGCCGATCCGATCAGTTCTCCGCGCATCACCATATTGAGTTCTGCCTGCATAGCCATAAATATAGCGTGGACCAAGCTCGACCATGCCGTGAAGGCGATCAGGCTGCGATTCGCAGCCGGGTTGCGCGCCGCAATGAGCAAGAATATGCCGAGGGTAACGTAAACACTAAGCATCATGGCCAACGCAGGCTCTTGGCGGACAAATATCCACATCGGATAAACTAGAGCCGTAAATATTAATCCGACCGACACCAATACAGCTTTTAATACCCATTCGTGACGCATTTTGACGCCCCTTCCATTTAGTCCCAACATTTCCGATACCGTTCGACATTAACGGTCTGTAATTCGAGACGGAGTTCGTCCGCCTTCTCTATCGGACCGAAACATTTCCTCGAAATTAACTCAGAATCCCATGATGTTGTAGCCGCAGTCTACGTAGATGACTTCGCCGGTGATTCCGGAACTGGCGTCGGAGGCCAGAAAGACGCCGGTCGATCCGACCTCGCTGACTTCAACATTTCGTTGTAACGGGGCACGTTCGGCGTGGGATTTCATCATCTCGCTTAGTCCGGAAATTCCGCGAGCGGCGAGGGTTTTGATTGGTCCGGCGGAGATGGCGTTGACGCGGATCTTACGTCGGCCCAAGTCTTGCGCCAGATACCGCACGCTGCATTCGAGGGCGGCTTTGGCGACGCCCATCACGTTGTAGTGCGGGACGACTTTTTCTGCGCCGTAGTAAGTCATGGTGATGATGCTGCCTCCGTCGTCCATGAGAGGTGCGGCAGCGCGGGATACTGCGATCAGGGAATAGACGCTGACATCGTGAGCGATGCGGAATCCTTCGCGAGTTGTGTTCACGAAATCGTTTTTCAGTTCATCGGGGGGGGCGAAGGCCACGCTGTGTACTAGCACATTCAGTTTGCCGTAGCGTTCTTTCAGTTGTACGAAGAGGCCATCAATCTCGGCGTCGCTGGACACGTCGCACATGAACGCCTCGGCTCCGGGCAGCGAAAGGATCAGATCTTTGGCTTCCTGCTCCAGGCGTGGATTCTGGTAGGTAATGGCGAGTTTCGCGCCGGCTGCGTGCAATCCCTGAGCGATGGACCAGGCGATGCTGCGTTTGTTGGCGACTCCGAAAACTACAGCGGTGCGGCCTTCGAGGCTGGGGGTCATGCGGGCTCTCCTTATAAACCGAATAAAGAGGATACAGCAGCGAGCCGGGTTACGTAGCGGCAGACGTCCCGTCTGCCGGGTTGAGCAGAGCTCAACCATTGTGCCGTCAATTCTCATTGAGCTGAAGCTCAACCGGACAGGCGGGGACGCCTGTCCCTACGCGAACGATTATTATTCGATTGTGGCGGCGGTTCCTGCGGCTGCGGGGGTGCTTATCGGCCAGATGGCGCTGATGAAGGCTACGGCGTATACGAGTCCAATGATCGCGAATCCGGCGACGAGATTATATTGCGCGACGGCGCCTACCAAAAATCCGAGAATGACCTGCAAGGCGGTGCCGGCGAAATAAAAGGTATTTTGCACGCGTCCCATGAAGTGCGCCGGAACCTGTTCCATGATGCTGGTATTCATGGCGACGCCAGTGATCCCGCGGGCGGTTCCCATGATCCCATAAATTGCCACGGCAATGGCCAGCATCGGCGACAGTGGAGCCAGAGTCATGGAGATAGCGAGCAGTCCCATGGAAACTGCGATAGAGCGCCGGGCTCCGAGCATGGCGATGAACCATGGGGTGTAAAGCGCGCTTAAGAATGCGCCCGTGCCCCATCCGGCATTCAGCCAGCCGTAGCCGACCGCGCCGGTATGGAAGACGTTATCGCTTAGTGGCGCAGTGACTACGACGCCAGTCATCATTGCGCCCAAAAACAATGCCCAACTGGTGCCGAGGAAAATCAAATTGTGATTGCCGCGGAGAAATTGGAATCCCTCGCGCATCTCGCGCAGAAAACGTTGAATCGTGGTTTCCGCTCCAGCGAGATCGGACGCCAATTCCTGCGGACGGGGAACCACATGGCGTCCTTTTCGCACCGCGAAATAACAAAGGAACGAAATAACATAAGTGGAAAAATCGATGAGCAGCACGCCCCCGAGGCCGATGCGGTTGTAGACGAATCCGGCGATGGAGCCGGCGATGAGCCATCCTCCCTGAACCCCGGCTAAGAGAAACGTGTTGGCGTGAACGAAGTCCTCTCCCGGGGTGAGCTCTTGAATCAGCGCGGTGATGGTCGGCCAGAACATCCAGAAGCCGGCGGCAACCAGCGTGTTCATTAGATAAACTTCCCAGACTCTCACCTTGCCGGCGAACGCAAGAAGAGCGACGACCACGATAATGATGGCGCGCAGTGCGTCGAGCATCATGACGAGGCGGCGCCGATCTTCGCGATCGATTATCACTCCGGTGAAGGGAAGCAAAAACATCGCGGGCAGAGTTTGCAGAACGGCGAAGGTGCCGAGCGCCACTTCGGAGTGCGTGGCTTGGAGGATGTACCAGGCTACGGCCGCGGAATTCATGCCGCTGCCCAGCATGGAAATCATGTTGGCGGCGAAGATGAAACGCAGTCCTGGTTTTTGGAGAATGGAGCGCACAATTTAATTTAAATGAGAAGGGCGGCGGGTTCCAACCGGGGGTTATGAGTGTGGTGGTGCGCGCTAGATCCTTCGCGGACTGCGTCCGCTCGAGGATGACGTCAAAAACAATAACGAGGCAAAAACAATAACGAGGGTGGCGTCAAAGGCTGGGTGGCGTCGGCAAATTTACTTGCGGAGTAATTCAGCTGACAGTTGTTGTGCTTTCAGAGCCAGACTGTGTGCGCCCGCCAAATCGCCTGCGTGTTGCGCGGATTTAGCCTGGCGCATATAGCTTTGGATTTGCGTCAGCATATCCTGCTGATTTGGCTTCAGTTGACTGGGCGATATTTTGTGCAGATTGGAATCGGTTGTTGCCAACAGACCGTCAATATCCTGGCGTTCGTGGACAGCTTGTTGCGGCGAATCCGTAGAAAACTGGACCGGCGGGTCAGGAGTACTACCGTTCTTCACAACCACTTTTTTCGAACTTGACGGCGTCTTCTTGCGTCTCTTCCGGTGGACGACCGCCGGTTGTGCTTTTTTCGAGTCCGAACTCGTAGGACTCTGTTGTATAGCAGTCGATCCGCTTTGAGGCTCAGGAGCCTGGGAAGGTTGGGATGTTTGCTGTGTCCCCAGCAACAAACCCATCGCGAATATGAAGGCCAGGACCATGACTTTATGAAGTGCTCAAGAACGGCGAATCGCCCCGGCTATGCCGGATGGTGATCGAGCGACGTCGTGCCCGCTTCCTCCAGGGCATCAACCGGCGCTGCGATCAGCGGCAGCCGCAGGGTGAAAATCGTACCTTGCCCGGGTAGAGTTTCATAGTCTACCGATCCGTAATGCCATTGCATGACTTGATAAGTCTGTGCCAATCCGATACCGCTGCCGGCACTCTTAGTAGTGAAGTACAGTTCAAATATTTTTTCCTGAATTTCAGGAGGAATACCAGTTCCCTGGTCGCGGATGCCGACGGCCACCACGTCATCCTCGCGGTGCGCCGAAATGGTGAGAATTCCTCCCTGGGGCATAGCCTGAATGCCGTTCAATACTACGTTCAAAACCGCCTGTTTCATAAAATCGGTGTCAACTTTTACCAGCAGCGGCTCGGAAGAAATTTCGCGGGCAATTTTCACCCCGTGCTGTTCCGCCTCCGGGGCTGCCAGGGCGGTTACCTCTTCCAGCAAGCGCCGGGCATCGACCTCTTCGGGGTGCAAATCGCGCGGCCGGGTAAAGTCCACTAATACCTGCACTACACGGTCGAGGCGATGGATCTCGCTGCCGATAATATCCATGTGACGCCGGGTGTCGGGATCGATCTGCTTCAATTTGTTTTGCAACAACTGAAGGTGCAGAACAATGGCATTGATAGGATTCTTCACTTCGTGAGCCACGCCACGGGTCAACCGTCCACTGGCGGATAAGCGCCGCGACATTTCGATCTCATCCTCGATGCGGCGGGCCGACTCGATATCGCGCATGGTAAGCAGAGCTCCAATCTGGGTGCCGCGCTCCTGAATGAAATCGAGCGAGATCTGCGCACGTTTTCCGTTCGGAGATTCTATCTCGCGCTGTTCGAAGGGATGCCGCAACCGGAAAGCATCGAGCACCAGAGCCCCGAGATTGGAGTCCGGAGAAAAAATTTCTTTGACGGTACGGCCCAGCAACTCGCGTCTCGGGCGTCCGAGAAATCGCTCGACGGAGGCGCTGACCAGCACCACGTTGGTGTCTCGGGTAAACAACATCAGGCCATCCTGCATGTTGCCCATGATCTGGTCAACGTTCCCCTTCAGAGCCGAGAAAATTTCTCTCGCGTCGCGCATTTGGCGGCCGAGATGGGCGATTTTGAGGGTTACTAATCCATATTCGTCGCGGCTTGAATCTTCCTCCGAAACCTCATCGCCAGATCCCGCGGAAACGCTATCGAGGGTGCGATTAATTCTTTCGAGGGGACCTAACGCGAGTTCAGAAAGCGCCCAGGCAAACAGCAAGGAAAGCAAAATTGCCGCCGCTCCCAAGATGGTGGCGTGCTCAAGAATTGGAATGAGTTCGTTCCTCAGAAATATCGTGGAAATTCCCACCCGCACGCTACCAAAGGGCGCTGCACCCAGTATGAGCGGCGTCTGCACGTCGTAAACCGTCGGCCCGTTGTAAAGCAGACGGAGTTTGCGGCGAAAACTGGCATCGACGATTAAGGAAAAGCCGGGCCGGTCCGCAACATGTTTGCCAACTAATTCCGGCCGGGTGTGAAGGATGGCTTTGCCGCTGGCGTCTAGAATCGAAGCATCGAGAATCGTCGGCCAATTCTTGACCACCGATTCGAGTAAAGCGTTTAAATCGCGATCGGTGCTGAGGTAATAAGCCATCGCGGTTCGCACGGCGGCTGGTTTACTGGTATCGACCCGCGTACTGGTCAAATCGGGGGCGGCGTTCGCCGCAACGTATGCCAGTTGAGAAGTTAAGAACGATGCAGTCTGGCGGGCAGTGATAATGCTTTGCTGGAGCAACCGCGAGATATAGATATAGGAGAATGCGGTTACTAAAATTGCCACCATAAAGGTGACGGTGAGAATGATTTGAGTCCTTCGGCGCATTTTAATTGGAACCGGTGCGGGGGCACGGAAGCGAAGTCCGGAGCGAGTCGCCGGCTCAAACGTGTCGACCTACGATTCAGCTACTTCTTCTTTCGTGCCTGAATCCGCGGACGCGCTTCCATACTCCTTAAGCTTGTTGTGCAAGGTCTTGAGGCTGATTTCCAAAATTTCGGCGGCGCGAGTTTTGTTATTGTGCGTCGACTCGAGCGTCTTGAGAATAAGTTGCCTTTCAGCTTCGCCGACCGTCGTTCCCACTCCTAAATGAATTCCGTCAGGATCGTCGAAAGGAGATCGTTGCACGGTTTGACCAAATCCCGGCGGGAGATGTTTAGTTTCAATCACCGCCCCTTCGCAGACGATCACCGCGCGCTCAAGCGTATTGCGCATCTCGCGAACATTCCCTGGCCATGAATAATTGCGGAATAGATTCAAGACCGCTTCGCTGACAGCGGCCACAGATCGTCCGTGTTTGGCATTCACTTCCGCGAGCAGATTTTGCAGCAACTCTAGAACGTCTTCTTTGTGATCTTTCAAGGGTGGCATGTGAATGTTGAATACGTTAAGCCGATAATAGAGGTCATTTCGCAGCTCGCCTTTGGCGACGGCATCCTCCGGAACTTTGTTGGTCGCGGCGAGCACGCGAACGTCCACGGTGGTTTCCACCTTGCTTCCCAGGCGGCGAAGTTTTCTGTCTTCGAGCACGCGCAGGAGTTTGGCTTGAGTGGCGACCGGCATCTCGCCAATTTCATCGAGCAATAGTGTGCCGCCTTCCGCCAGCTCAAAACAACCGGTGCGGCGCTCGAGGGCGCCGGTAAATGCGCCCTTCTCGTGGCCAAAAATTTCGCTTTCTATGAGAGTTTCAGGAATCGCCGCGCAATTAATCGGCACGAATGGTTTGTTGTGCCGGGGACTCAATTCGTGGATGGTGCGGGCGACGAGTTCTTTTCCCGTCCCGCTGGCTCCGGTGATCAGCACAGATGCCGTACTGGGGGCGACCATTTCGATGAGCCGGAAAATCTCCTGCATTTTCTTGGACGGACCGACGAGTGAGCCGAGCGATCCGGCATCGCGCAGTTTTCTGCGAGTGACCTCGAGTTCGACCCGCGTTCCGATCAACTCCGCAGCATTTTGCAGAATGGTGCGAAGGCGGTCGGTATCGATAGGCTTGGTGATGTAGTCATATGCTCCCATTCGCATGGCCTGCACCGCGCTGTCGATTGTCCCTTGGGCGGTGACGACAATAAAAGCGATGGAATTACCCTCTGTCATGCTTCGTTCGAGCAATTCGAGTCCACCCATGCGGGGCATTTTCATATCCGTGACTACTATGGATGGTCCCCATTGCGATACCTTCTCAAAACCTTCAGCGCCGTCCTTTGCAGTTTCGACCTTGTATCCCCACTCAGACACGAGTTCCGCGAGCCCCGTGCGCTCGTTCTCCTCGTCTTCCACGATCAGTATTTTTGGTTGGCTCATAGTCCGAATGGTCATTATTTAGGATGGTACCGATTGCTGCAACATGTGACAGTGGTTTTGATGATAAAGTCTCCCGTAGTCTTAATTTCCAGGTATCAAAGTGAGACTATGAAGCGCAATTTTGATTGTTCCAATATGGTTGGACGACGACTCATTGTAATAGGCAACCCGACAAGAAGCAGTTGCGTCCGATACCCGTCTTTTGCCATCATCTCCTAACGCAATAATATTTCATTTCGCAGTGGGGCCCCTTGAATCGTTTTAACCGGAGGAAAGACATGTTAGTTCGCAGGCTGGCAAGCGCAATGCTTGTTGCGCTCACCGTATTGTTTACAGTTCTATTGTCTTCGAATGCTTCAGCGCAAAATGACGAAACGCCGAAGACGGAAATCTTTGTTGGATATCAATGGCTGAACCCGGGCGGTTCTGTGCCGGCAGTTTCCGGAACGTTTAGCAATCCAATCTCCTTAAGGCTGCAATCGATGCCGATTGGCGCCGGGGCGTCGTACACCTATAATTTTGCGCCGCATCTGGGGATTGAGGGGGACTTTGGCGCGAACTACAGCGACCAGGCCCACGAACAGACAGTATCGGTCGGTCCCCGGCTTGAGTTTCGTGGAGACGGCGTGAGTGTGTTCGTCCACACCTTGCTGAGTTGGAACCGTTTGGATCCTCCGCAGCTATCTGCCCGCAATGGCATTGGCTCTGTTCTGGGCGGAGGAATGGATATCAACTTCAACCGCCGGTTCTCATACCGCTTGTTCGAAGCTGACTACGTATGGGGCCACCAGAACTTTAACGGAATAGTGACATCTGACGCCCCGGGTTTGGAGCGAGTGAGTTTAGAGGGAGTTCGGCTACGCACAGGACTCGTGTTTAATTTTGGCTATCCGGCGACGACCAGTCCTTCGGCTACTCTTACCGTGCAGCCCACGGACGTAATGGTTGGCGAGCCGGTAACGGCGACGGCCAGCGGCAACAACTTTGATCCCAAGCATACCTTGAAGTATGACTGGTCGAGCACGTGCGGAAAAATCAGCGGCAATGGTACGAGCGCTTCGATTGATACGAACGGCGCGCCTGCCGGCACCTGCACCGTAACGGTTCACATCAGCGACCCCAAACGGAAAAAGAATGGCGATGCCACGGCCACCGCGACGTTCAATGTTAAAGAACCGCCGAAGAATCCGCCAACATTCTCTTGCACGGCGAATCCGACCAGCTTGCAGGCGGGCGGGACAGTGAATGTCTCTTGCGCCTGCACCAGTCCGGACAACGTTCCAGTTACGGTGAGCGGTTGGACTGCGACCGGCGGCAATATCACCGGGAACGGCAACAATGCCACTCTCGACACCACCAACGCGCCTGCCGGAACGATTACGGTGAACGCGACCTGCTCTGACCAGCGTGGTCTGAGCACCCCAGCTTCAACTCAGGTGACGATTGAAGCTCCCCCACCGCCGCCTCCAGCGCCACCTGCACAGGCCAGCAAGTTGAGCCAGTGCGACTTCCCGAATCCGGTGAAGCCGTGGCGCGTGGACAACACTTGCAAAGCGATTCTGGATGATGTGGCGCAACGGCTACAGCATGATCCAGATTCGAAGCTGGTGATTGTCGGCAACTCGGAACCGGGCGAGAAGCGCAGGAATCTTGCAGCGGAACGCGCTGTGAATTCGAAAGCTTATCTCTCGGGCGGCGAAGCGAAGCAGGGAATCGATCCGAGCCGGATCGAAACCCGTACCGGAAGCGGTGGCACCAAGACGGCCGAATACTGGATCGTGCCGGCTGGAGCTACATTCTCCGGCGAAGGAACCACAACCGTGGATGAATCCAAGGTGAAAGCGGTGCCCGACCATCCACATATGGCGGCGAAAAAGAAAGCTGCCGCCCAGTAAAGTAAAAATGGCCGGCCGGGCAAGAACCCGGTCGGCCTCATTTTTTCGATACGTGAAATTGGTCTATCGTAACTTGATGTACACCCTCTACGCTGTCACGCTTGCCTCGATAGCGATATATTGAATTCAAGGGGAAATCCAACTATGCGGTTAGTTTCCATGTTGCTACAGGTAAAATCCCGTAAGTTATTGATTTTGTTTGCCGCCCTGGCTCTCATGACGACTGCGGCCTGGGGAAGTCAGTGGACGGTTCTTGGCCCTGACGGCGGGGACGTTCGCAGCATGAGCTACGACCCGCACAATCCCGATCGAATTTTTCTGGGCAACAGCACTGGAACGCTTTATCTCTCCGAGGATGCCGGCCATACCTGGTCGCGCTTTGCGCACCTGGGCGATACCGACGATTACGTGCTTGATCACATCGTGATCAGTTCGCAAGATTCGAACACGATGTTCGTGGCAGCGTGGAGCGTGCAGGATCAGCAGGCTGGCGATATTTTTCGCTCGATGGATGGCGGCAAAACCTGGCAGATTTTGCCCGCAATGCACGGCAAGTCAGTTCGCGCGTTCGCTATATCGCCTTCCGATCCGCAAACATTGGTCGCGGGCGCGCTTGATGGAGTTTTTCGCAGCGTAAATGGCGGCGAAATGTGGCAGAAGATTTCGCCACCGTCGCAGGAGATAAAGAACGTTGAATCCATCGCGATTGATCCCAAAGATTCAGACGTCATTTATGCCGGGACCTGGCATTTGGCTTGGAAAACGTCCAACGGCGGCGCGGATTGGGAGCACATCAATAAAGATAAAGGCTTGATTGACGACTCCGACGTTTTTTCCGTCATCGTGGATTCGTCGAACCCTTCAGTTGTCTTTGCAAGCGCCTGCTCGGGAATTTACAAGAGCGAAAACGCGGCGGAACAGTTCAAGAAGATTCAGGGTATTCCGTTTACGGCGAGACGAACTCGGGTTTTGAAACAAGATCCCAGCAATCCTGACATTGTTTACGCTGGAACCACCGAAGGGCTTTGGAAGACGACCGACTTGGGGAAAAGCTGGAAGCGGATGAGCGATCCGGAAGTCGTCGTGAACGATGTTCTGATCGATCCCCGCGACTCGCGCCGGGTGCTTCTGGCGACGGATCGCGCCGGAGTCTTGGCGAGCAACGACGGCGTGCAAACGCTGGCTCCGTCGAATCACGGATACACCCATCGTTATGTCAGCTCAATTGTGGCTGACAAGGATGATCCTCAGACGATCTTTGTGGGCCTGGTCAACGACCGCGAGCTGGGCGGCGTTTTTGTCACGCGCGATCGCGGAGAAAACTGGGTGCAGAAAAGTTCCGGTTTGGGCGGACGTGACGTATTCACGCTGAAGCAGGCTGCGGGCGGCGAGTTTGTGGCAGGAACCAACCGGGGCATATTCCTGATGCCAGCCGATGGCGGCGCGTGGCGTCCCATCAACAACGTGATTAACGAAAAAACTTCATTGAGGGCGGCGGCGAAAGGCGTTAAGAGGCCTCCGATAGCGCGGAAGATCGTAACCCGCTCGGTTCTCGATGCCAAGGTCAACGAGATCGAAATCACACCCAAACGCTGGATGGCGGCGACCTCGGCTGGTCTTTTCACTTCGACGAATCAAGGCAAGAGTTGGAGCGGCGGACCGGTGATGGGCAGCTCAGATTTAGTTTCGGTGAAGGGCAGTGGAGACGTGATCGTCGCGGCGACGCGCACTTCGGTTGTGTTCTCCACCAATAACGGCGTGGCCTGGTCGCGCGCCAACTTGCCTTCCTACATCACCAGCATTCATGGGCTGGCGATCACGCCTGATCAGCAAATATTCATCGCCTCCAGAGAAGGCGCGTTTCGCAGTTCGGATTCGGGCATGACCTGGGCACGCAGTTACAACGGGCTCCCCGATTCCAATATTAGCTCGATCACTTTCGACGAGTCCGGCAATCGACTGTTGGCGACGAGTACGGCAACCGGCGTTATCTTCGAGAGCGAGGATGGCGGGCGCAACTGGCATCGCGGTCCCGATGCTGGATATCCGTTGCACAGCGTTAGCGTGGTGAAGGGACGGTTCCTGGCGGCGACGCCGTTCGATGGAGTCGTGCTGCAACCAGTCAACGAAACGCAGAGTGCTTCGCGGTTGAACTAAGCGGGATCGAAATTCTTGGTTGGAACGAGGCCGGGGTCGGGGTCGGGGTATCCGATTCCGGCTTCGTTTTGAATGCCCCCTGCTGCTTCAGTTGTCCTCCTGAGCGAGGATTCTTCTTCGCTCGCGAAGAAGAATTGAGTCGAAGGATCCCTATTCCCACATCCGCCGCGCCAGGGTAGGGATGTTTCGACTCTCTGAGCTTTCGCAAGCGAAAGCTCAGCTTCGCTCAACATGACACGCGTTACTCAACATGAAGCGGTCTGCAAATATCTTGCTATCCATTTATAATTTCACACGTCCAATAAAACAGGAATGTTATATCGAAGGAGTGCCTGCCTTACCCCTTCCTGACGTTTATTTCAGACCTGCAAACTAATTCTTGATTGTGAACAATCGCTGTGGAGGCGAAATGGGTCCTGTACGTATAAATTGCTGGATCATCTGTTTGATTCTAAGTTTGACGTCTGCAACCGCGCTGCATGGCGCAGACGCCGCGCCGGTGAACGTCCGGCAACAACAATTCAAACAACTGTTGGCCGATGAGTGGGAATATGAATTGCGCGAGGCGCCGGAGCGCGCGACGTCAATCGGCGACTATCGCTACAACGACCGCTGGAGCGATATTTCTTTGGCCCACGTTCAACAACAGAAGAGGGACGAACAGAGCTGGCTGGAGCGGTTTGGAGCCGTGGATACTAGCGGATTCACCGAACAGGAAAAGCTCAGCGAAGCGCTGATGCTGCGCGATCTAAAAGAGGAGATTGAAGACATCGACCTGAAGAATTACGAGATGCCGGTCGATCAGTTCAACGGCCTGCAAATTGGCCTGGCTCAATTTGTCGCAGACATTCCGTTCGACACGACCAAGCAATATGAGGATTACATCGCGCGCCTCCACCAGGTGCCAAATGTCTTCGACGAACTGATTGCGGTGATGCAGCAGGGTATGAAAGATAGGTTGATGCCTCCGCGGTATCTGCTGGAGAAAACCGTCGACCAATGCAAATCCATCGCGGATCCCGAGGGAGAAGCCAACGCCTTTGGTCAACCGGCGGCGCACTTTCCGGATACGGTTCCGGTCGCGGACCGCAAGCGATTGCACGATGCTATTGTCGCAGCGGTGGATAATGAAGTACGTCCCGCATACGCCAAGCTGGGTAATTTCATCGCCACCGATTACGCCCCACACGGACGCACCGAGCCCGGTGTTTGGTCCTTGCCAGATGGTGATGCACGCTATCGCTTCGCAATCCGCAAAATGACTACGACTAACATGGATCCCGAACAAATTCATGAGCTGGGACTTCAGCAGGTTTCGGAAATCGAAGCTCAACAACTCGCTATAGCGCAGAAACTGGGATTCTCGAATCTAAAAGATTTTCGCGCGTCGCTGAAGACGAATCCCAAACTGATTCCGACCTCACGGGAACAAATACTCGATACTTACCGGCATTACATCGCGCAAATGCAGCCGGAGCTCCCTAAGCTATTTGGCTTGCTGCCAAAAACGAAGGTCGAGGTGCGTCCGGTGCAGGAATACCGGGAAAAAGATGCGGCGGCGGCTGAATATAATCAGGGCACGCCGGACGGGTCGCGGCCTGGAATCGTCTACGTCGATACCGGCGACTATCAGCACCGGTCTTTAATTTCTGATGAGTCCACCGCTTATCACGAAGGCGTTCCCGGCCATCATATGCAAATTTCCATCGCGCAGACTTTGCCCGATCTGCCTGCCTTCCGGCAGCAAGCCTTCTACAGCGCTTATCAAGAGGGATGGGCATTGTATGCGGAGCGTCTTGGCAAAGATATCGGCTTTTATCAGAACCCTTATTCCGATTACGGCCGGTTGTCTGACGAAATGCTGCGCGCAGTTCGCTTAGTCGTAGATACCGGTGTGCACTATAAACACTGGACGCGGCAACAAATGGTGGATTTTTTCCATGAACATTCGTCCGAGGACGAACCGGACATCCAGGCTGAGACCGACCGCTATATCGCGTGGCCGGCGCAGGCGCTCAGCTATAAGCTGGGACAGCTGGAGATTCTCAAGTTGCGGGCTCGAGCTCAAAGTGAACTGGGCGGTCACTACGACATCCGCGCCTTCCACGATGAAATTCTGGACGGAGGCGCAATGCCATTGGATGTGCTAGATGCACGAGTCACAGCATGGATAGACGCCCAGAGGGTAGAGCCGGCCGGGCAGCACTAGCGGCCTGTCACTGCATGCTTTTTGGATTCCTGGCGACTCCCAGAACTTGAGCCTTCGCCTCCAGCCAGTCGTGTAACGCGTGATCGTCTTCTCCGCCGCGCTCTTCAAAAATTTCATGCGCGCGAGCGCGAATACGCTCTTCAATTTGCTGAAAGTTTAGCTTGCCATGTTCTGGGTCGGCCGGACTCAAACGTGTTTGCATAAATGCCTCTTCATGAAATTGGAAGTGATTCGACTCGGGCGAACCTTGCGCTTAACAAGTAGTGAAAGTGCGGGCTCTGTATCTGGCTTCGCGAGTACGCAAGCGAGGAGTATTCGACGGTGAGAAAAAATAGAAACCGCACAAATCTGGGCCGGGAGGGGCTGTTCTTTTATAGTCGACCGTCATCATTCGTGACACAATACACGAAATATTGTAAATCTAAATAAGGTGCTGTGGACACGCAGGAGAGTAAATCTGGAGCCGACGACCAGAGTTGAACTGGTGACCTGCCGATTACGAATCGGCTGCTCTACCAACTGAGCTACGTCGGCCCGAGAGTCAGTTTACCAAATCATTCTTTGGATGCGATGGTGCGCAGGGTCCCAGGTTAGCGCCCAAGAGCTCGACGCGAACCTGGACGCCCGGCAGAAGAATCGCGTGGAGTGTCGAAGACTGCACCCGTCCGAATCCAGAATACAGGCATTAAAACAGGCGCTTCGCGGCATATGGCTCAACTATCGGAGCCATTCCCATCACCAAATGCGAGCCCTATCGTTGTAAGGGGGCAATATGAAATTGAAATTCCTGGCAATTGCGGCCGTTCTGGCACTACTTCCAGCAGTTTCTCGCGCGGACTCAAATTGTGCGTCGGGCGTCACATTTGCGACCGTCATTGCGGGTGGACCCTGCGTCATCGGAAACGCAATATTCAATCTCACAGAAAACGTCGGGAACCCTTACGAATCCACCACGATATTCACTCCATTTACCACCGACACATCGGCGGGATTCACGTTTACGGGGGCGGCGGGAACCTTCTTTGATACGCTGTACGTCACTCCGCTGGACGGCTATTTCACGTCGTATTCCTGCACCACAACGGGCTACGCGTGCTTTCTCTACGGCAATTCGGGTGAAGCATCCGATGTTAGCGGAAGTGAGCAGTCGGTGGAAGTTCCAGACGCAAGTCTGTCGGGGCAGCTAGAGGTCGAAAACCCCGGTACCGATACCTTTACCTTCAACGAGTCCGACCCGGGGCCGACATCCGTACCGGAAGGCTCGGAGCTGGCAATGCTGGGTATATCGGTGACGGGAATATTTGGCGCGATGAAGAGACGGTCTATCGCTCGCTAGTCATCCATGGAATTTGGCGCACTAAAGACCCAGCCTCCGCGAAAAGCGCGGAAGGCTGGGGCACCCGATACAGATTTTTAGGGATGGGGATTATCCCAGTCGCGCTCGGTGTGCCATTGATTGTCTTGACCATTCCACCAGGAGTGGTATTGGTTCCAGCACTTATCGCGCTCGGCGTTCAAATCGCGCCGGCGATCTTCTGCCTCGTGGCTATGTTCGCCATGATTTTTTATGGCGTCGTTGAGCTTGGCTTCGGCCTTTTCTATGCGATGCTTGCATTTATCCCTGTCGTCGGCACGGGCCTGGGGCGGGGCCGAGAGAAATAACAAGAATGCACTGATGGTGGCGGCAACAACGATTGACTTCCCGAACTTTGCGGATTGTAGAGTCAATTTCAAGTTAACCTCCTGATGGAATTAGCGTTGTTTTGATGTTTTTTCGCTCTAGCAGTTGCTCGCCGGCGACAGGTAAAGCTTAATAAATTCGTTTCCCGGGTGCGCGTGATTGCGTAGTTGTCATTGCCCGAAATTCCTTCTTTGGAACAAAATCCAAAAGAAACTACCGCTCCTCACAGACTCCACCCACCGCCTGGTGATAAACAACGGGTGTCTCCCGTCGAGGCCGGACTAACCTTGCCGTGACCGGTGTTAGTCCTATGTCGTTATTGTTTCGTCGTGCCTTCATTTGTTCGCTTGCATTGTCGTTTGCGGCGAATGTCATTGCGCAGGATGCCTCAACCGGAGCGATCCGCGGAACGGTCCTCGACGCTTCCGGCCGCAGGGTTGTGGGCGCCTCCATTGCGCTGGTGAATATCGCGACCGACTTGCGCGCCTCCGCCAGAAGCGATAGTCAAGGTGCTTTCGAGTTTCAATTGCTCTCCCCGGGAGAATATTCCGCGCGCGCCAGTTTTGCCGGAATGTCTCCGCAACTCACGCCGAACCTGCATGTAGATATTGGCGCGGTCACGCAGATCGAATTCGATTTGAGCGTGGCGGGGGCGACAGAAACAGTGACAGTTTCGGCGCAACCTCCACTGGTAGAAACCGTTCCCAGTCCAGTTTCTTATTTAATTGATGAGCGGGCGATTACCGGGCTGCCGCTGAATGGGGGACGGTTCACCGATCTGGCGCTGCTTACGCCTGGGGTGACGCAGGATCCACGCGGACTTAACTCCTGGGCTAACGGCGATTTGTCTTTTGGCGGCATTCGCGGATTCCAAACCAGCTACCTCGTCGATGGAGAAGACTACAACAACGCATTTTTCGCTCAGGCCCTGGGCCGTTATCGCGCGCCCTACCAGTTCTCAAATGAGGTGGTCGAAGAGTTTCGCGTGTCATCGAATACGGCGGGGGCCGAACTGGGGCGTTCGGGAGGCGCGGTAGTGAACGTCGTCACCAAATCGGGATCCAATCAGTGGCACGGGAGCGACTTCTATTTCCTGCGAAATAGCGCATTTGATGCCAGCAACGCCTTCACGGGAAATAAATCGCACCCGGAACAACAGCAATTCGGTTCGACTTTGGGAGGCCGGCTGCACCGCAACCGGGTTTTCTTTTTTGCGGGTTACGACCAGCACATCATCCATTTGCCGATCGTCGTGCAATTTGTGAACGGCAGTTCCGTGGTCACGCCGGTGCCAGGCGCCGGACCCGCCACGCCCGGGGATTATGAGGCGAGCGATCAGACACTGGTTTTGCCACGGCGGCCAAGTTGACGCAACTGGGTGGACAATATCCCTCGCAACTCGAAGGCAACACCGGCTTCATGAAATTCGATTTCAATCTTTCCGAAAGTAATGTGCTCTCGGTGCGGCTGAATGCCTCGCGTTATTGGGGACAGAATAACGTGTTTATCGACACCGAAAGTCCGCTGACGACTTATGCCACCAGCGACGATGGCATCGAGCACGTGGACACGGAAACCGGATCGGCATCGCTAACCAGCAAAATTTCGTATCGCGCGGTAAGCCATCTGCGGGCGCAATACTCGCGGGACTTGCAGTGGTCGGAAAGCAATTCAACCGATCCGCTGACCAAAATTACCAGCATTCTGAATGGCATGGGACGGTCGTCTATTTTGCCGCGGGAAACCCGGCAGCATCGCTTGAGCGTCGCCGAAACGTTGAGTTTCGAGGGAAGGCGCAACTCCTGGAAGTTCGGGGGAGATGCAATGCTCAGCTGGATCTATGATTTCTTTCCATCCAATTTTGGCGGCGAATACATTTTTGATCCCATCAAAGTTGATCCGTTCACCTTTGAGCCTGAGGAGGGTGGACTCCAACTGACATCCCTGCGCGCTTACGCCCATCAAGTCCCGCATTATTATTTGCAAGATTTCGGATCGGCAGTAACGCACCCGGACACGAACGAATATTCCGCATTTATGCAGGATACGATTCGCCTGACACGGCATCTCGGTCTGAGTCTTGGCGCCCGCTACGATCTACAGACCTATACGACAAAGGAACTAACTCCAAATCCATTATGGCCGGAGGCGGGTAAAGTTCCGTTCGATCCCAGGGATGTCGGCCCCCGGGTCGGCCTGGCATATGCAATGGGTAAAGATCGTCCGCTGGTGGCGCGGCTGGGCTATGGACTTTTCTATACCCGAATTCCACAAATCTACAATTCGGCGGTCGAAAGTCAGAATGGACTGACGGGAAATTATCTGTTTCTAAACAATACAAATTACTATGACCATCAGATTTTTCCGCAGTATCCAAATCCTTTAGTGAGTTGCGCGCCGCTGGCTTTAACGTGCTTGCCGCCCGCGAGCCTCGCGCAGTTTACGCAAAGCGACATTTCATCGTTTGCGGCGAATTTCCGCACGCCAGAAGTTCATCAGGCGAGCGTGAGTTTGCAGAAAGAAATTGGGGATCAGGTTACCGCGCAAGTTTCGTACACGTATGTTCACGGGCAAAACTTAATTCGTTCGCGGGATGTCAATTTGCCTCCGCCGGTCAATGTCACTTATCCCGTCTATGACAGTACCGGGAACAATTTTTTGGGCACTTACTATACCGTGCAATCATTTTCTACCTGGCAGATGACGCAGTCGTTGTCTTGCCCGTTTCCACCCCGCATCAATCCTTTGGTGAGACCAATCCCACAGTTCGGGGCGATTGACGTGTTCGAAAGCGAAGCCTCGAGCGTTTATAACGGGGCAACGATTTCAATCCAGCGCAAAATGACGAGCGGATTTTACTTTCGTCTGGCTTATACCTACGCCCACTCGGTCGACGATGGGCAGGATGCTCTGGTGACGACGACCTCCACAGTGCAAAATACTTACTCGACGCAATCGGAGCGCGGACCAAGCGTGACCGACCAGCGGCAGCGGTTTGCGCTGGCGTGGATTGCCGAGCCGAAGTTAGTCCCGCATTGGGGAGGATTGCTGGAAAAAGCAGTTGACGACTGGAAGTGTGCAGGCGTCGTAACTATAGGCAGCGGACGGCCGATAGACGTTATGGTTTCGGGCGATCCGAATCAGGATGGCAACAGCGACAATGACCGTCTTCCGGGCATTGGGCGCAACTCCCTGGTTGGCCCGGACTATGCGTCGACGGACCTGCGACTGACGCGCAACCTATACACGCACAAGCGCACAAAGCTGAATTTTGTGGCGGAATCGTTCAATCTCTTGAATCGCGATAATCAGCGCGTCGATATTACGGATAACGGCTTCCAGACCGACGTTGTGCAGTTCTTGCAGACCACAAAGAAGCTGGGATTCGTCTACTTCCCAGCGTATTACCAGGTGCCGACGAGCCTGACGCGGGCGAACAATGCGTATGCCCCGCGCCAGATACAGTTCGCCTTGCGGCTGAGTTTTTAAGCTGGTGCCGAGCCAGAGACTACGGACCACCCTGGAACATCGCGTCAGGGGAGGATTCAGGAAAGGCTCTCCGGACAATCGTCACGCCGCCGCCTGGTGCGACCGTTTAATAAAAGCAAGCAGATCCGCATTGATCAAGTCCTTTTGCGTGGAGCACATTCCGTGCGGAAAACCGGGATAAACTTTCAAGGTCGCCCCTTTGATAATCTTCGAGGAGAGCAGGCCTGCCGCCACGATCGGTACGATCTGATCATCGTCCCCGTGAAGGACAAGCGTGGGCACATCGAACTTCTTGAGATCCTCGGTAAAGTCCGTTTCAGAAAAGGCCTTGATACATTCGTAGGCCGCCGGCAAACCGCATAACATCCCTTGCAGCCAGAAGGAGTCTCGCAAACCTTGCGATACTTTCGCGCCCGGCCGGTTACCCCCATAAAAGGGAGCACTTAAATCTTTAAAAAACTGCGACCTGTCGGCAAGAACATTTGCACGGAGTTGGTCGAAGACCTCCATCGGCAAGCCTGCGGGATTAGCGGCCGTTTTCAACATAAGCGGCGGGACCGCGCTAATAAGGACCGCTTTGGAAACTCGTTTCGTTCCATGACGCCCGATGTAGCGCGCAACCTCTCCTCCGCCGGTGGAATGGCCAACGTGAATCGCCTCTTTCAGGTCCAGAGCTTCGACGAGCGCGGCGAGGTCGTCGGCGTAAGTATCCATCTCATTCCCATTCCACGGCTGGCTCGATCGCCCGTGGCCCCGACGGTCGTGTGCGATGCAGCGGTAGCCTCGCTCCGCGAGAAATATCATTTGATCTTCGAACGCATCCGCACTCAGCGGCCATCCATGGCTGAAAACCACTGGCTGCCCTTTCCCCCAATCCTTGTAATAAATCTGTGTACGGTCTTTTGTGGTGATCGTGTTCATGATCGTTTCCTCCTTCTCAGTGGCATTTGCCATCACGCGGCAAATTTCGCATCGCGCGAACGGACTATTTCAGGATGAAATCTTTTCGTCGCCAACACGGCTAGCACGATAAAAACCACCAAAACAAAGATCTGGGCGATCAGGAATGGCGGTTCGGTCTGTGTTGGCGCCAGCGCTCTCAATCCCGCCACCTTTTCGAACGACTGCACGACTCCGACGAAAACGTTGAGGTAGAGTGCAGTAGCCGCGCTAATTACGTACAGGCTTCGCCAGGCGCCCGAGAGGTGAAACCAGTAGCGAGCCAAAATCGCCATAGCGAGGAATATTAAAGACAGGATGCTTGTGCGACGGCAGCAAGCGGTCAAAGGGAAATCCGAAACCAGTCACGCTGGTCAATACGGTGAAGGTCAAAAAAATTCCGGTCCAGAGGTTCATCCGTTTGCCGGTGAGCAACCCGAACATGACAATCACTCCGGAAATGATTCCTACTAAGCTGATCAATACATGCACCAGAGTGTAAAGTGGATGTAGTCATTCCTAGAATCATGCCGTCCTCCTTTAGGGGAGCATAGAAGCAGGTTTTCGGGTTCGTTATGTCGGTTCGTTGAACTTCGCTCAACCGGACCGCCGGGGCTGCTGTCCCGACGTGTTCGTCATGAAAGTTGAAGCTGTTACTCTTCGATACCTTTTTGTTGCCCCAACTATACTCCGTCCGTCAAGCAGCGGTCATCATCAGTGACTTTGACTTTCCAGCCGCTACAGACTATTCCCGACCGGGCGGACCAGTGGGCTTTAGTTCGGGTTTCGGCTTCCGATTTTTCGATCATCTCTATCTCCTCTATTCGCTTGACTTAAAAGCTAAACCTTGCAATAACTAACGAGTCCCACAGGACCGGTTTGGGGGTGTTGTTCGTTGGCAGAAGTCAGGTTGCAAGAGGGTGAATCCCTCGAAAACGCATTGCGCCGATTTAAGCGCAAAGTGCAGCAGGAAGACATTATCAAGGAGGTTAAGCGGCACTCCTTTTACCTCAAACCCGGCGAGAAGAAGCGTGTAAAAGAAGCGTTAGCGCGCAAGCGTAGCCGGAAGAAGGCGCGCAAGGAACAAGAGTAAAGAACAGGAATAGAAGAACCATAACGGCAGTAATGGATTAGGGCCGCCCCTCCCCGGATGGCGGTCCTAATTTGTTGGGCGCGCATGGTCCTTGCCGTGTGCGATTGAGTTGGCATTCATGACCCGCGTCCGTCGAGACGTGGGCGGTTTTCCAAATAATGAGGGGGACGTGTCGAGCTCTGCGCACCGTGCGCGCGAGGCTGAACTTCCTTGGCGTGTCCGGATTCGTGGAGATTGGAGCCGAAAGGGGCCTTCCTCAATGGAATTCCAGGACAAGATGTTGAAATGCGTAGACTGCGGTGCAGAATTCGTTTTCACCGCAGGCGAGCAACTTTTCTTCCGGGATAAACAATTCACGAACGCGCCAAAGAGATGCAAGGCGTGCAAGTCCAAACGAGCCGGAACTCTGGGCGGAGCGCCGCCGCCGTCCCCGCCCAAAGTAATCAGAACCGAAACCCGAGCCGTCTGTTCGCATTGCGGAAAAGAAACAACCGTGCCTTTCAGGCCGACCCAGGGACGACCGGTTTTCTGCCGCGAGTGTTTTCAGGGACGGCGCGGCGAAGCAGTCGGCGCGTGAACTCGAATCAGGAAGAGGAGGCGTCCCGGTTTAGGACAGGCGAGGACGGCCGCCGCCATCGGCTAAAAAGCGGAAGCTGGCAACAGCTAGGATTTTTCGCGGGAGGAAATCTTCTTTTCCGCTTTCTTGCTCGAACTGGAGGAGTCCTGCTTTGAGTTGTCTTCCTTCTTCGCTTTCGTTTCAGAATCGCTCTTGGATTCCGATCCGCCCTTCGCATCATTCTTAGAATCGGATTCGGATTTTGATCCAGATTCGCCGTTGGAAGAAGATGGCGCGGAAGATTTTTTCGCGTAGTCGGTTACATACCAGCCCGAACCTTTGAATTGCACTGCGGGCGCGGAAACCACCATTTCGACAACCCCGCCGCAATCGGGGCATTTCTTCATGTAAGGATCGGAAAACTTTTGGATTCGTTCAAAACGGTGATGGCATTTCTTGCATTCGTACTCGTAGAGGGGCATAGGCTAAAGTAGTCTGATTTTATTGGCTGGGGTGACGGACGTCAATTTTTACGCTGCTTTTGTTTGAGTTACCCGCCACGGGAATCCCACATAAAGCTCCAGTGCTACACTCGGCCCATGACAGCGGGGGACGGTTCATCCGATAAGCGTGCCGCAACCCTGAGCGCTGCTCCGGCTCTCTATCTTGTCGGAACCCCCATCGGGAATCTTGAAGACATTACATTGCGGGCGTTGAGGGTGTTACGAGAGGTGGATTTGATTGCCTGTGAAGACACCCGGCACACGCAAAAACTCTTAAATCATTTCGGTATTGTCGCGAAAGTTACCAGCTATCACCAGCACAATGAATCCGAACGCGCGCTGGAATTGTCGCGAAAGCTCAATGCAGGTTTGAAGATTGCGCTCGTCACCGATGCCGGGATGCCGGGAATTTCAGACCCAGGGTTTCGCTTGATCAGTCTTGCGCTCGAACACAAAATAGAGGTGATTCCGATTCCCGGCCCAACCGCATTTTCGACGGCGCTGGCGGCAAGCGGACTGACAACTGACTGTTTTCGCTTTCACGGATTTCTTCCGGCGAAAGATGGGCAAAGGCGACAGTCTTTGGAAAACATTAAGTTATCCTCGGAGACGGAGATTTTTTACGAAGCGCCACATCGCATAAAAGAAACCATGCGAGATATCGTGGAAATACTAGGTGAGGATCGCCGGATTGTTATGGCGCGGGAACTAACTAAAATTCATGAGGAATTTCTGCGAGGCGGCGCGCGCGAGATTCTAGACGCGCTTGTGGCCCGCGACGACATCAAGGGCGAAATTACATTGCTGATAGGAAAATTCGAATCCGTTCAGGGAGCCCGCTTTTCGATCTCGGGAATCAGTGTACGAAGCCGGGTTCGGCAGATCATGGCTGGAGAAAACGTAGACGAAAAAGTAGCCTTGAAGAAAGTTGCAAAAGAACGTGGCATATCGAAAAGCGAAGCGTACCGCGAATTGCAACGAACAAAATAAGGACGAGTTATCCGCCTAACTCTTTTTTCACCTCATCGCTGACCTGCTTGCCGTCCACCCGCACGCCGGCGCCGGAAAAGCGCGCCATCACATTTTTCATGACCGTTCCCATATCTTTTAATGTTGGCGTCCCCATTTCAGCGATCACGGCTTTTACTCCAGCGACGATCTGATCTTCGCCCGCCGCCTTCGGCATGTAGGCCTCGATCATGCCAATTTCCGCCGTCTCTTTGTCGGCAAGTTCCTGGCGTCCGCCTTTAGAAAATTGCTCGACTGATTCCTTGCGCTGTTTGATCAAAGTACTCAGCACTTGTTGAGCCTCTTTGTCGTCGAGGGGCGCCATTTTTTCGATTTCGCGATTCTTTAGCGCGCTCTTGACCATGCGCAAAGTGGAAAGACGCAACTCGTCGCGTGCTCTCATCGCGTCGGTAATATCCTTCTGAATTTGTTCAGATAAGGTCATAACCGGGATTATAAGTCAGGAACTGGGGGTATTGTGCGTGGTGCCCGAGTTCAGGCGCACTTCGCGCGAGATCCTCCGCAAGCTCAGGATGACGTCAAAATCTGGCAATGACAAAGGAACGCACAGAAACTAAGTTCCGAGATAAACTAATAGGCATCTTCTTCGAAAAGGAAACTAAAAAATGCTGCTGAAGAATCGCCTTTTTACACCAGGCCCAACACCCCTGCTACCGGCCGCGCAAACCGCGATGGCGGCTTTCACCATGCATCACCGCACCGCCGATTTCCGGGCGCTGTATACGCGAGTGCTGGCTGACATGAAGGAATTTATCGGGACCAACAACGACGTGCTGGTATTAGCTTGTTCGGGCACTGGCGTGATGGAAGGATCGGTTTCAAACTTGACTTCGCCGGGAGATAAAGTTCTGGTCTTGACCGCGGGCAAGTTCGGCGAACGCTGGCGCGATCTGGCCAAGGCCTTCGGGTGTAATGCGGAAGTTATCAGCGTGCCGTACGGGGAAACTTTTTCGCTGGATCAGATCCGTCAGAAACTCTCGCCCGAAATTCGCGCAGTGTATGTGCAGGCAACCGAAAGCTCGACCGGAGCGCGTCACGATACCAAAGGCATTGCGAAACTGGTGCGCGACAGTGGAAATGACACGCTTCTAGTGGTCGATGCGATTACAGGTCTGGGCACAACTCACTTCGATGTGGACGGATGGGGTATCGACGTAATCATTGGCGGCTCGCAAAAAGCTTTGATGATCCCGCCAGGGTTGGCTTATTGCGCCATCGGCGAGCGGGCATGGAAGCGCATGGAAACGACGAAAAATCCGCGCTACTACTTCGATTTCCGCAAAGAGCGGAAGGCTGCATCCAAGGGCGAATCTTCCTTCACTCCAGCAACTTCATTGTTCGCGGCATTAGGCGCGGCGCTGGATTTCATTCGCGAAATGGGTCAAGGGGATCTGGTAGCGGGACGAAAAGCCCTGATCGACAATGCCGAACTGGCTGCGGAAATGACTCGAGCCGGGGCCAAGGCTCTGGGATTGAAGTTGTTCACTTCCGCTCCGGGAGCCGCGCTCACAGCCATCGAACCACCCGCCGGAGTCGATTCCAGCGCGATCGTTAAGGCGTTCAGGGAATCTTTTTCCGCTGTCGTCGCGAACGGGCAGGGCGACATGAAGGGCAAGCTGTTTCGCATTGCGCACATCGGCTACTACGATTATCTCGATACCGTCGGAATTCTCGCTGCGCTTGAGCAGGTGCTCAATAGCGTTGCTGGAAAGCAGATACAGTATGGGACGTCCGTTCGCGCCGCTCAGGAAGTTTTCGCACACAGCCAAAACGAGAGAGCAAATGTAGAGGCTGGGGCAGCCCGGTAGTAAAACTTCCAAAATCCGCAACGCCATGGAGGAACTATGCACGCCAGAAAGAATGTGGCAGTCGTGTTCACGATTGTGCTGAGTATCTCAGGAATATCGAGAGCGGATTTCAAGTACACCCAGTCCAGCAAAATGACTGGCGGCAGTTTGATGAGCATGACCAAAACGCTGGGGACGTTCAGCAAGAGCGCGCGTCAGATGAACGAACCGCAACTGACCACGGTAATGGTAAAAGGAAACAGAATGCGTTCCGAACATTCGACCGGAAATATCGAGATCATCGATCTTGATAACCGGCGGTTCGTGAACATCGATAGTGCGAAGAAAAGCTACTCCATCATGACATTCGACGATTTCAAGGCCGCGATGCAGAAAGCCGCGGACCAAGCCAAAGCGCAGCAGGAAAAGTCGCCCGGGCAGCAGCCGGACGCCGCCAATATCAAGATCACTCCAAAGGTTCACAGTGAGGAAACCGGAGCGAGCCGCACGGTGTTGGATCTGCCGACCAAGGAAGTGAAGTGGCAGATAGAAATGCAAATGCAATCCACTGACCCAAAAGTGCAGCAGCAGGGACAAACCGCGTCCATGACGGTGAGTTCGGATGCGTGGATCGCGTCCAGCGTTCCGGGATATGACGAGATGCGGGATTTTTATATGCGAATGGCGAAAGAACTCGACTGGCTTCCCGGCACCATGGGAGGGATGGCGGGAATGAGTCCGCAGATGGGTCCGGCAATGCAGGAATTCCAAAAAAATCTCATCACTATAAAAGGAATGCCGTTATTGCAAAACATGAGTTTTGGAATGAGTGCTACCGGAGTTCCGCAAAACACTGCAACCTCTTCGGCCCCGCAGCCGGCTCCGGCGCAACCAGCGTCAACGGATCAAACTTCTGTCCCCACCAGTACTCGAGACGCCATCGGCAAAGGGATAGGCGGCATGTTTGGCGGCTTTGGAAAGAAAAAGAAGCAAGCGCAGCAGGATCAGGATGCGCAAGCTTCGACTACCGATGCGTCGGGTTCGACGGTGACGCAAAGCGGATCATTGATGGAGATGCAGGTCGAGGTGACGCAATACTCGAACAGCTCAATCGACAGGGATGTTTTCGAGATACCGGCAGGATATACGCAGGTGCAGCAGGATCCCAACCAGTGGTTCGGGGGGACGCGGAAGCAGTGATCCTCCGCTTCATTGGCGGCGAGTAGGCATTAATTAACGGTGAAATTTACCGTGTTGGAATTCACTCCATAACTGTTGCCCGCGGAGTTCACGTACACTGGTTTGCTGCCGGCGCTCGTAATCGCCGACGCGGGTATTGCCGCCATCAATTGGCTTGAAGTTACAAACATGGTGGATTGCGCGGCACCGTCAAAGAACACGATCGAGTTGGTTGCGAATGATGTGCCGTCGATAGTCAGCGTGAAAGCAGGTCCGCCGGCGCTTCCGCTATTCGGCACCAGTTCACTGACATTCGCAACGGCGGTAACGCCCATTGCGCCGGCCGGGGCATTGTAGTTGCCGCATGCAACGGCGCAGAGTGTGATAAGGACAACAAGAGTAAGTTTCATAAGTATCTCCAGCGAAGGATGTAAGGACTGCCGAATCACGACACCAGTCTAGAAACTGCGCTGAGTGCGGGTGTCAGATGCGTGTCATTTTCTTGTAAAGGGTTTGCCGTCCGCAGCGTGGCCGCGATTAATTAATCCAGATAAGGAACTCATTCCATGAAAATTGTTGTTGCCGAAAAAATGTCCGCCTCCGCGGTAAATCTTTTGCGCGAACCTGACTGGACAATCGTTACCCCCGAGCAACTCGACGGCAATCTGGCTGCACAACTGGAAACGGCCGACGCGTTAATCGTGCGGTCGGCGGTACAGGTCGATGCTGCATTGTTGGCGAACGCTCACAAGCTGCGCGTGATTGGGAGAGCCGGTGTCGGCGTTGACAATATCGAACTTGAGCCGGCGACCCGCAAGGGGATTGCGGTCATGAACACCCCAGGCGCAAATGCCGTTGCCGTGGCTGAATACACCCTGGGAGTCATGCTCGCCATGGCTCGCTTTACTTGCCGCGCCAATGAGTTAATGCACGCGGGAAAGTGGGAGAAGAAATCGCTGCAAGGCTCGGAACTGCGCGGAAAGACGCTGGGAATCGTGGGCCTGGGGAAAATCGGCATGGAAGTCGCGAAACGGGCGCGGGTTTTTGGTATGGAAGTTGTGGGACACGATCCGTACGTCTCGGCCGCTGTGGCGAAGGAGAATTCAGTTCGCACCGCGACGCTCGACGAACTTTATGCGGCTGCCGATTACCTCACGCTGCATGTTGGCCTTACGCCGCAGACGACCGGAATGATCAATGCAGAGTCAATCAAGAAGATGAAGCGCGGCGTACGGCTGGTGAACTGCGCGCGTGGAGAATTAGTAAACGAAGCAGCGCTGGCCGAAGCGTTAAAGCAAGGTCAAGTGGCCGCCGCATCCCTTGACGTTTTTGTCGAAGAGCCGCTAAAGAATTCGCCTTTCACCGCCATGGATAACGTGATTCTTACGCCGCACATTGGCGGTTCTACGCACGAGGCGCAAGAAGCTGTGGGCCAACAAATCGCCATGCAAGTGAAGGAATATCTGAAGCACGGAGTGATTCAAAATGCGGTGAACGTTCCGTCCGTTTCGCACGAAGAGTATCAGGAGCTCCAGCCATACATCGCGCTGGCGGAGCGGCTTGGATCATTCCTGGCGCAGATCGCTACCGGCGATATGGAGAAAATTTCGTTGAGCTACAGCGGACACATTGCCGAGTGGAAGACCGAGCTCATCCGCAATGCCGCAATCAAGGGAATTCTGAATGACACGCTTGAAGAGAAGGCCAACCTGGTAAACGCGGCGACCATAGCGGCATCGCGAGGATTGCGGGTCGAAGAAACTTTGAAGCCGAAAGCTTCCAAGGGAGGGGCTGGAAGCGTGCTTTCGATTCAGGTCGATACCCGGAATGAAGGACACGTGGTCAAAGGTGCAGTGCTGCGTGAGAATACGCCCCGGCTGCTGCACGTGGACGGCATCGACATAGAAGCGCCACTCGAGCCCAATTTGATTTATATGCGTAATCAGGATGTGCCCGGGGTGATCGGGAAAGTCGGCACGGTGCTGGGCGCGCACAACATTAACATCGCCAATTTCTCGCTGGGCCGGCGGACTAGTGGCCTTAAGCCAAATAGTCCGGCTGACGCGATTGCGGTCGTGCACGTGGACAGCCCGGTTACCGATACGGTGTTGGCTGAATTGAAAAAAATTCCCGCGGTAGAGCAGGCTAAGGCCATCCAACTGCTTTAGAGAGATTCACCAGGCGCTCATTTACGACTGCGTTATACAGGAGGCGGATGTTTAAGACGGCAGGATTGGCGACTGCGACGTTTTTCTTACTATGCGCGGCGGCGGCAGGTCAGGACGGTGGACACTTCGATGTAAGCCTCGGCGCCGCGGGCTTGTTGACCAAACAAACCACGGGCAACGGCATACAGCAAACCGCGACTAAATCGGGCGCGTTCCTCGGCAGCGTCAGGGTGCGATTCAATGCGAAACATTCCATCATAGGAAACTACGCTCGCGGCAATGATTCGCAACTTTTTACCACGCCAAATGTCTTTCGGATTCAATCCAACGTCACTGAACTGAGTGGCGCGTATGTATTCAACCCAATAGAAACTAAAAGACTCGAACCCTTCATTTTTGCAGGGGGCGGAGTGTTGGTCTTCAATCCTTTTACCAGTTTCGTCAATACGGTTCAGGTTGCGGTGCCGTCGGTGCGGCAAACTGAGGTGGCGTTTTTGTACGGGGCCGGCGTGGATTACAGGATATTCGACAAAGTGCCAATGATCAGGGGATCAGGGGCCGCTCCTCACCTGGCACTGCGCTTCCAATATCGGGGATTGTTCTACAAGGCGCCGGACTTCCAAAATCCCGACCTATTCACCGGCAGCAGGACGCATTTGGCGGAGGCCGCGGTGGGGCTGGTGATTAAATTTTGAGGGATGGGAGAAGAACAATATGGGCGGACAGTCTTATCCGCCGATTTTGATTTGGGTCTTGCATAGCAGAAAAGGCAAAATCCAAGAGCAAAACCAACCGCAACGGCGGCGGACAGGAGTGTCCGCCCCACACAAGATCTAGCTTAGGAATTTAGCGCGGCTTTGCGTAGTTTGCGGCTTTCGGCCAGCAATGCCATCGAGTGCATAAGATTTTGCAGAGTGACGATTCCGACCAGGCGCTGGTCTTCGACGATGGGAATGATGCTGAGATTGCGCGCAGTGAGCTTGCGGAACGCCGAAGCCAGAGACTCCTTTTTCTGCGCGACTTCAAAAATCCGATTCATTACCGCCTGTACATAACCGTTGCCTTCCACCCGCAAAACCTGAAGAATTTTCTGTCGCGAAATCACGCCAACCATATCGCTGCCCCGTATCACAGGAAAATCATCCTGAAGGGAATGAACCGCTTTTTCCAACGCGTCTTCCAGGGTGTCAGCTGGCGACAGCGTCGCAAAGTCGGTGAGCATAATATCTTCGAGCCGCACTGTCTCGAGCACGGATTGAAAGACAGCGGATCGTTCTTCCAGTTGTGCGGCCAGGAACAGGAAGAATCCGATTAGAGTTAGCCACACATTCCATAACATGCCGGTGAGCATGAACAACGCGGCAAAAGTCTGCCCAATCGTGACGGCGCGCTTGGTAGCGCTAACCGAATCCATGCGGCGAGCGAAAACCGCACGCAGAACGCGCCCTCCGTCCATTGGATAAGCGGGCAACAAATTGAATAATGCTAGCCAAAGATTGGACCAGACCAGGCTGCGGGCAAGATTGCTGGAGTGAACATACGGTCGCGCCCACAGATTGATCTGGGGAGAAATCAAATAGAAAATACCGGCAGCTCCGGCGGCAACCAGAAGATTAACCAGCGGCCCCGCCATCGCGATGCGAATATCGCGCTTCCAGGTTTGGGATTGCGGATCGGGCGCTTGCTGGGTTTCGTCGAGCAAAGTAACGCCGCCGATGGGCAGCAAGATGATGGCTTTCGCAACCAGTCCCTCCCGCTTGGCGACCAGAGCGTGTCCCAACTCGTGCAGAATGACGCATCCGAAAATGATTCCCACAAGAGCCAGACCGCGAGAAGGATTGGTCGTGCTGGGAGATGCAGAATCCGTCAGCAGCACAAATACCAGTAGGAAGACGAAGGTAAGGTGAATACGGATTTCTATTCCGAAAATTCGTCCCGCCGATACCGACCAATTTCTCATGATTTAAGAAGTAACAATTCCGCTTTCACCATTCTATATAGTTAGACGATGTCGCGTCGCATTCGGTTTCGCCAATTCAAACGAAAGTGTGCTGTTGAGCCCTTACTGGTGGCGGAATGCGCGTAATTGCCGGGAAATTCCGCAGGCGGTCATTGCGGGCAATTCCGGGGAATGATCTGCGGCCCACTGCTGACCGTTTGCGGGAGACATTATTCAATATACTCACGGCGGGTAATCCAGGCGCGCTGGAAGGGACGGTCTGGATTGATCTTTACGCCGGCACCGGGTCGGTGGGGATCGAGGCGGTCAGTCGTGGATGCGGAATGGCATATTTCGTCGACTGCGCTCAACAAGCGGTTGATCTCATTCGCGGCAACCTGAGTTCGCTGAAAGTTGAATCTGGCTTTGAAATAGCGAAGCTGGACGCGGTTCGGGGTTTGCAATTCTTGGAACGTCGCGGAGTTGTCGCAGATTTTATTTTCCTTGATCCGCCTTACGGCATGGCTCAAGAGTATGACAACGCTTTGAAAGTCCTATCGCAGTCCCCGCTATTGAATTCTGAAAGCAAAGTCATTGCGGAGCATAGTAAACGTGTCGACCCAGGGGAATGTTTTGGCGCATTGCGGCGATACCGCGCGCTGAAACAAGGGGATGCCTGTTTGAGTTTTTACCGCAAAGGAAACGCAGAAACGCGTCTTCCGTGACGCCAACTACATCAGGATATCGTCGGCCCGTCTCACTATGGGATGCTGCATTTCCTGAAGATCGTTCTTCACCATATTCAGTCCGTAGACGCATTGCTCGAACTGGTTCGACAGGCGGGCGAACAAGGGCGCGACCTTTGTGTATTCAAAATCTTCAAACTTCGAAACGATGTAATAACTTTCTTTTCCCGCCTTCATCCAATCGATAAAACTTTCGGTGCGGTTTCGGCGCAACCGGAAATGATTGATGCTCTCGGGAAACATTCCCGTGAAGAACAGGGTGTAGTCGCCAATGTGTTTGCGCACCTGGCGCTCGCGGTCAAAAGACGGCGCGAGACCATACACGGGGTCTGATTCCAGCAACATCTCTCCAACGTCAGTAAGAGGCTTCCCCACGCTGTTGCGTATCTTGTGAAGCTCTTCCACGCTGCAAAATTCGGAGAGCAGGCGCGCGACGTAGCCGACGATCTGAGGGTCGCGGATGCCGATCTCCTCGGCGTAATGCCTTCCCACAAGTTCGACGAACAGCTCCTGCAATGGGTGCGAATCCGGAATCATTTGGCCCTCCTTGAGAAGCCGCTCATAGCGCCGGGTTCCATGATCAGTTATCTATCAGCCCCAGCCGTCTCACAAGTAACTTCCGTGCGCCCGGCACCCCACGATCGTGCCAAGCACAAAGGCGGAGTTACTACTTAGAACACACAACCAAGCCAAAGGTTTTATTCGTGAAAATGTTGGCAGACGACCTGGTGGACTGCTAATTCCGAGCCTTATAATTGCCGGCTCGGAGGAGGAGACATGCCAAGAATCAACATCTCGAGCGGAACTCGCTGGGAACCCGTGGTCGGTTATTCCAGGGCGGTAAGAATGGGCAATCAAATTTTCGTAGCTGGCACGACTGCGACCGGACCCGATGGAAGCATCGTTGGGGGAAATGATCCCTATGCCCAAGCGGTACAGGCGATTAAGAACATTGAAGCCGCGCTTCAGAAGGCCGGGGCTGGTTTGAAGGATGTCGTCCGCACGCGAACGTTCGTCACAAATATTGCGGACTGGGAAAAAGTGGGACGAGCGCATGGCGAATTCTTTAGGGACATTCGCCCGGTTGCCACGCTCGTAGCGGTGAGCGCGTTCGTCGCGCCGGAAATGTTGGTCGAGATTGAGGTCGACGCAGTAATGGATGACTCCCACGGAAAAGAGTAAGTTCTTTTGCGAAAAAGTTTTCACTCGAAATTTCGATTACACTAATCGCTGTTTGGAGGATGCCGATGCTTCGCATGTTGCTGCACTGGGTAGTCAGCGCGCTGGCGGTCTGGATCACTTCGCGTGTCGTGCCGGGCTTTCATGTTGACAGCGCTTCGGCAGCACTGATTGCTGCGGTTGTGATCGGATTGATCAATGCGACGCTGGGAATCTTTTTTAAGATCATTACTTTGCCTCTCACCATTCTGACTCTGGGCGTGTTCTGGTTCGTGGTTAATGCTGTCATGCTCGAGTTAGCCGCCAAGTTTGTGCCGGGATTCCATATTCGCAGTTTTGTCGCCGCATTTTGGGGAGGCATTGTTCTGGGCCTGGTAAACATGATTTTGAAGTGGCTGGTGATGCCGGCAAGAGCGGGGCGTTAATTGCGGATATTGTATGTCTCTTCAAGGGTAAGACTGGATTGTAAAGTTTCTTGTCCTGCTGGTTGTGCCCCGACCGCGACGTCACTTGGGAATCGAAGTTACTTCCAACCTAAAAACTTTTCTTTTTCCTTGACGTCATTCACGCGTCCCGGCAGACTCGTGTTAACGGATTCCCCGTCCGGCAAGCACTTCCCTGGAGTCATTCATGAATCACCTGGGTATTTCCCTGCTCACGCAGCTATGTCTTGCCATCGGACTGGCGGGAATTCTGTGGCCGGAAAAACTTATGCCGGTCTTCGACGTGCTTATGTTCCCCTGGCCTTCGACCTATCGAATGCTGCGGGCAAACAGCATTGGCGCTATCGCGGTCTCTCTTTTGCTTCTGCTGGCTTTGGCGACCAAATTCTAGCTTGCATCTGGACTGCCCTGTTACCGCCGCTTGCAACCTGTTTTATGTTTTACTGAGAGCCGGCCATGCCGGAGCAGTACCCCATGTCGTTTAGCGTTGGTCCAGAGGCGGAAGGAAAACGCCTCGATCAATTTCTGGCGGCAAAAATTGCAGAAACCAGCCGGGCGCGTGTTCAGCAACTTATTTCCGAAGAAAAAGTCCTGGTCAACGACTCGCCGGAGAAGTCTTCGTTTCGGCTGCGCGGGAATGAGCGCATCGTGATTTTGGGGGCGGTGCAACTTCCTCCGCTACGCGCAATTCCGGAAGAAATTCCTCTCGAAATCGTTTTCGAAGACGACGACCTTGCGGTGGTAAACAAGCCAGCCGGAATGATGGTTCATGCGGGGGCAGGCGCGACCGAGGCGGACCGGAATCGCGGCACCCTGGTAAATGCGCTCCTGCATCGCTTTCAGAAGCTTTCTGGCGTGGGCGGAGAGTTGCGCCCCGGCATTGTGCATCGTCTGGATAAAGCCACCAGCGGCCTGATCGTCGTGGCCAAGAATGACGAAGCTCACCGCCGCTTGTCGGCGCAATTCGCCAGGCGCGAGGTGAAGAAGAAATACGCAGCGCTGGTCCACGGATGGCTGAAGCAGGATCAGGGAACTATCAGCAGCGCCATCAGCCGCGATCGCGTACATCGCACCAAAATGACCACCCGCCGCGATGAGGGACGCGAAGCTATTTCTCATTACATCGTTCAGCAACGAATCGATTCTCCGGTGGGGAAGTTCACCTTGCTGGAATTAAAAATCGACACGGGACGAACCCATCAGATCCGAGTTCATTTGTCGTCCCTGGGACATCCTGTGGTGGGAGATACTCTCTACGGGGCCCCGAAACTGTTGCATGGAAAAAACCAGACCATCGCTCCTCTGGCAAGAAATTTCTTGCATGCGGCCGCTTTACAGTTTCAGCATCCTCGAACCGGAGAGCGACTTTCTTTCTTGGCTGCGCTCCCCATGGAACTGGAACGGTTTCTGGGGCTCATTAATTCCGGGGCACATCAGTAGACGCGAAAATGCTTCAATAATTGGCAGGAGCTATAATGGTGAAAAATAGATGCGTTTCAGGATTCTCATTTTCTTCGCAGTTCTTGGCTCAATAGTTCTGCCCCTTAGGGCGGTCCAGGGTCCGAGTGATGAAGGATTGCCTTCCGCACCCTCGGTGGTTAAGGCGCAGAGTGAAAGTCAGCCGGCCCCGCCCCGGCCAGTTTCCGCGAGTCCCACAACGCCAGAGCCGGTGCCGGAAAAACAATCCGCCGATCCCAAGGCTGCTGCGCCTCCCGATACCAAACCGGCCGAAGAGCCAGCGACTACCTTTCGCAAAACTGTGAATGAAGTGAATGTCGTGTTCACCGTAACCGACAAGCACGGACGCTATGTGAACGATTTGACCAAGGGCGATTTCAGTGTGATTGACGATCAAAAGCCCGCGCTTGAAATCCGCAGCTTTCATCGTGAGACCGACCTGCCCTTGCAAGTCGGACTGCTGGTGGACGCGAGCAACTCGGTCCGGGACCGTTTTAAATTTGAGCAGGAAGCGGCGATCGAATTCCTTAATCAAACCATCAGGCCGAGATATGACCAGGCCTTTGTCGTAGGATTCGACGTCACCCCTGAAGTGACACAGGACTTTACCGACAGAACTGACCTGCTTTCCGTCGGTGTTCGCAGCCTGCGCCCGGGCGGTGGAACGGCGATGTATGATGCGTTGTATTTCGCCTGTCGAGACAAGCTGCTGAAAGCTCCGCAGACCGGTCCGGTAAGGCGCGCCATCATTCTGTTAAGTGACGGCGATGACAACCAAAGCCACGTAACCCGCGAAGAGGCGGTCGAGATGGCACAACGCGCCGAGGTGATCGTCTATGCCATCAGCACGAACGTGAGTGGAAGCGGCAGTCATGGCGACAAGATACTCGAGCGCATTGCCGACGCTACCGGGGGGCGAGCATTTTTCCCGTTTCAAATCACGGAGGTCAGCAACGCCTTCGCCGAAATACAGACGGAGCTTCGCAGCCAATATGCCCTCGCCTATACGCCGGCGGACCTAATTCCGAACGGCCATTATCACTCGATCGAGATTCTGGCTCAGAATCGCAAAGGTCTGCGAGTGCGCAGCCGCCACGGCTATTACGCGCCCACCAACTAACTTCCATGCCGGGATATTCTGGAACCCCTCTCGCCAAGAAGTTGGGGATTAAAGACAAGTTTCGAATCGCATTCTTTGGTCTTCCTGCTGAAGTCGAGATGGAATTACAAGCTGAACTTGCGAAGTGCGAGATGGCAACGGATCGCCTTGATCTTGCAATGATCTTCGTAAAGAAACTGTCTGACCTGGAAAGGCAATTCTCGCGATTTTCGGGAAAGCTGGCTCCCACTGGAATGCTGTGGGTCAGTTGGCCGAAGAAAATATCCGGGGTCGCCACGGATTTAAACGACCGCCTGATTAGGGAATTTGGTCTCAAGGCGGGACTGGTCGACGTGAAGGTTTGCGCCGTGACAGAAGTATGGTCAGGTTTGAAATTCGTAATCCGGCTAAAAGATAGGAAAATTTGATTTAGCTAACACAGCGCACGCGAAATCCGCTACAAGCTCACCGAGCCTGAATCCGCGGTTTCGCAACGCGTAAAATTTCCAACCCTGGTAAGCCATCACACGATGAAATGCTAGTCCTTCGGCGCCATCGCATAATATCCGCTGCGGGCCTGAATTTTGTAGTCTTTGGTTTTGGGCCGAATTTCAACCTTGCGGAATCCGCCGTCTTTCGACGTATTGGTCGGCGTGTAGCCAATGTTGTATTGGCTGCGCAGTTCGTTTGCGATCTGATCGAACGCTGCCTTCAATTTTTCCGGCTTGTTTCCCACGTCTATAACTCGACCGCCAGTTTCCTGAGTTAGTTTCCTCATCTCGCCTTCGCCGGTATAACCGCCAAATCCGCCGTAGAATCCACGGTCAGCGCACAGCAGGACGTACACAATACTGTCGGATTTCTGCGACGATTCAATGGCGTCCTGAATCTTCAGTTGGCTGCCTTCGTCTTCGCCGTCGGTGAGGATGATCATCGCTTTTCGGCCCACTTGTTGCGATAGCTCATCATGCGAAGCAAGGTAAATAGCGTCGTAGAGCAAAGTGCCGCGGGGACCGTTCGCACCCGTGGGAACGGGTCCTCCGCCCATCCCCGGAATCACGCCACCACCGCCGCCAGTATTGATGCGGGTGCCGTTCAGTGCGGCTTTCAACAAGTGGACCGAGCTGGTGAAATCCTGCGCCAAATCGACGTTCACATTAAAGTCGATAACGAATGCGAGATCTTTTTCTGTCAGGATTTGCGAGAGGAACGCGCCGCCAATTTCTTTTTCCATGTCGAGAACCCGCGCCTGGCTGCCGCTGGAGTCAATCAATATCCCAAGCGTGAGGGGCAAGTTCGATTCCGGAGTAAAGTACTTGATGGTTTGCGGCTTTCCATCCTCAAAAACCTGAAAATCGTCTTTAGTCAAATTTGGGATCAGCGCCCCGCGTTTATCTTTGACGTTGAAAAAGAGTTGGACCACATTGACGTTCACTTTCAATGTTTCGGTGGGCTCACTCTGGTCCTTCGTACTTTGGGAGTCAGAGGAAGGCGCTGAAGAATCGGGCCCAGACGCTTGAGCAGTAGCCACGGACTCGAGAATTGAGCTGGACAACCACAGAGCCAGGCATAGGGCCGCCAGGAAACGCAATTTTGGCATGAAAGTATTCTCTCGCTGTTTTTGATAGTCTGTTTCTACCAACATTAGATGCATCAAATCGTCGGGGTTCGCCAATCGTTTTTCCAAAGCATGCGTTCAATCCACAGAGGGTTCCTTTTGCGCCGTCGAAATGTTCTGGAAAGAGGGGCCGCAGGCCTGTTATTGCTGTCATTATGTCTGCTCGGAGCTGTGGGATCCTCGGCTCAACAGGCGTCTTCGAACGCTCAGAGCCAGGATATTCCCGACGCGCCGTCGCCTCAGCCCGGGCCTCCGCCGCCGGTTCCTGCGGCGACGCCAGACCATCCCAGGACCGATACCGCGCCACAGAATGAGGCGCCTCCGAATCAGAATCCCGACCAAAGCGGGAATGAAGGCGCGCCGCCCGAAGCGCCTCCTCCCATGCCTCCCGTTAAGACCGTCCCACAAGGCGGCGCGTCGCAAGAGCGTTCGAGCGCCCAGGACGAGCTATACAAATTTGTGGTCACCACCAATGAAGTAATCGTGCCGGTGCGGGTGACGGACAGCTCAGGCGCGAGAGTAGACGGGCTATTGCCGCGAGACTTCTCGGTTTTCGAGGATGGCAGAAAGCAGACCATGAATTTCTTTACCAGCGACCCGGTAGCCTTGTCGGCGGCGGTGATTATCGACCTGGGATTGCCCGACGTGGCGGTGCAACGGGTAAATCAGACGTTTCCGTCGCTGGAGAGCGCATTCAGCCAATACGACGAGGTTTCTCTTTACACCTACAGTTCTGCGGTTTCGCGGCAGACTGAATTCGGCAGCGCGAGCCGGCAATTGACGACCACACTTGCCGGCCTCAAGAATGTGCGCGGGCGCAATAATGGGCCTGCAATTACGGGAGGCCCAATGGGTCCGCAAGGTCCCACCATCAATAACGAACCTGTCGATCCCAACGTTCCGGCGGTGATAACTCCGCCGAAAGAATCCCACGTGCTGAATGACGCCATACTGCGCGCGGCGCTGGATTTGAGCAAACGCGACAAAGCGCGGCGCAAGATTATTTTCATTATCAGCGATGGGCGCGAGTATCGCAGTACGGCCAGCTACCGCGATGTGCTGAAAATATTGCTTTCCAATGGCATTGCGGTCTATGGCGTCGCCGTGGAAGGCTCGGCAATTCCCGGATATGACAAGCTGGAAAGGTTGCATCTGCCGCGCTTCGGCTACAGCGACATTCTGCCCAAATATTCCAGCGCTACGGCTGGGGAAATTTTTACGGATTTTTCGCGGACTGCCATTGAGGCTAGTTATGCCCGCGCGATGAGTTCGGCCCGCAATGAATACACGCTCGGATACGTAACCCGGGCAACGCCCAGCAGCGCCTATCGACAGATCGAAGTGCGTGTGGCGCGCACCGACGTAAAAGTGTTCGCGCGCGACGGTTACTATCCCGCGCCGTCCCCGCTCCGGTAAAAATGCGATCCACGGAATGCCATTCTATGAAGAGTAACCAGAGTAACCCCGGCAAGACCCTTGCATGTGGTATAAAACGAGCAGTACCAACACCAATTTTGCGGCGACACCAATCGACATGGATTGGAACGTCCGCTTGCACGTTTGAGGAAAGTCTTTGAGTTTCATTAACTTTGCAGCCCGCGAAATTAATTGCAAGATCGTCTACTACGGGGCCGGATTGGGCGGGAAAACCACCAACCTCCAGCACATCTACCAAAAGACCTCGGAACAGCAAAAAGGGAAGATGATTTCGCTGGCGACGGAGACAGAACGAACCTTGTTCTTCGACTTTTTGCCCCTGGATTTGGGCTCGGTTCGGGGCTTTAAGACTCGTATCCACCTCTATACCGTACCCGGCCAGGTGTTTTATGATGCCAGCCGCAAATTAATTCTGCGCGGCGTGGATGGTCTTGTATTCGTCGCCGACTCGCAGCGGGAGCGCATGGACGCGAACGTGGAAGCTCTGGAAAATCTGAATTCCAATCTTCAGCAACACGGCTACGATTTCAAGAAAATACCCTACGTGCTCCAGCTCAATAAACGGGATTTACCCAACGTGCTGTCGGTGGAAGCGCTATCCAAAGAACTGCGCAAGAAAAACGAACCTGTGATTGAAGCCGTGGCTTTCCAGGGAAATGGCGTATTCGAGACTCTAAAAGAGATCGCCCGCCAGGTACTCACCGAACTAAAAGCCGGCGGCTAATTTCACGTGGGGACAGCCGAGCTCGGCTGTCCACCCGGATCAAAGATCCGAGAGCCTTCTCTGAATAAAAATATAAAACTTGTCATTCCGAACGGCGCAGCCGGAGGAATCTGCTTCCGGAGGCCGAGACCGCCAGCTTTGCACATGTCTCGAAGGCGAGCTTAACTCGCCACGGACAGACTGAGAGCGGCTGTCCCTACGCAACCACAAATTATTTTGTGTCGGCGGTTGGAGTCGCTCCGAATTCGCGACGGGCGATGGTGCGTGAAGCCCGGGCGACGAGCGTGGGTCCTCCCGCAGCGGCACCGAAACGCTCAGCCATCATCGGCAGCATGGTGCCTTCGGCTTCCTTAACAAAGGTAATCGTTCCTTCCGCAGTCATATCGACTCGAAGAAAGTCTCCCAAACGGACCTGTCCGGTGGCAACGAGATTTGCCAGTGGAAATACCAGGTTGCGCTCGATCGCCCGCTTCAGATGGCGAGCGCCGTATTTGGGATCTGTCCCCTCCTGAAGCAAAAAGCCCTTCACCTTCGGGGTACAAGTAAAGACGAACTGATTGGCTGCGGATGAGGTCAGAATCCGTTGCTGAACCATTCCTAGTTCGATATCCAGAATCTGTTCGAGATGTTCCGGCCGAAGGGTCTTGAAAACCACAGCCTTGTCGATGCGGTTCATGAACTCGGGCGTAAATTTGCGCCGCGCCGCTTCGACTGCGGTGCGGTCGATTTTTTGGTCAAAGGTCGAATCCACCAGCATTGGTTTGGGGGCAAAACCCAACCCGCCATCAACCAAGTTGCTCATTTCACATGCCCCAAGATTTGAGGTCATGATGATGATGCACTGCGACAGATCAACCCGGCGATTATCTCCCAGAGTCAACGTCGCCTTATCCAGGATGCCGAGCAGCAACTGCCAGAGTGAGTCCGAAGCCTTTTCTATTTCGTCAAACAGCAAGATGGAAAGTTTTAACTTCTCGGTGTGCCACTGATTCAATGCCTCCTGGGTAAGCAAAGGATGCGTTTCGCGATGGCCCAGATATCCTGGGGGCGATCCAATCAGTTTGGCGATTTCGTGGGAGTGCTGAAACTCCGCGCAATCGATTTTTATGCAGGCGTGGGAGTCGCCGAACAGCGACTCGGCCAAAGCTTCTACTACGCGGGTCTTACCAGAACCGGTGGGTCCCAGAAACAACAGATTGCCTATGGGACGGCCGGGAGGGTTCAATCCCGCCAGAAACATCTGGTAGATTTCCGCGACATTTTCCACGGCAGCATCTTGCCCAACGATTTTCCGTCTCAGGGCATTTTCAAATTCCCTGGCGTCGGTGCTGCGACGGGTCGGATCGAGAGTGGTGCAAGCGGCGGATTTCATAAGCATTGGGCCCTCATAGCCCTTATCCCGACCCTTAGTCTGATGCCGGGAAAAGTGTCCCACGGGTTTCTCCGTAAGGGGTGACAAAATTTGTCGCCTCTGAGTCCCCTGGTCGCTATGACCTAGTGCAAATCCGTCGCCATCGTCGTTTCCCGTGCTCATAACCATCCCTTTCGATTCTTAGATGCGGCTGGCGGCCCAACCGAGCCACTTATGTCCGCAAGGAAGATCGTGTAAAGAGAAAGAGTTTGCGCAATTTCGAGTTTCCCGAATCCCAGCCGAATCCCGACAGCCCGATGACATTGGCCGGACGTAACTGGCGGCATTCCAGCTTGGCCGATAGCATTTTGAGGAAAAACAAGTTCCATTGGGAGAAAACTTTGCGCCGTTTTGCCTCGCTTTCAGCCACCGTCACCGCAATCATAAGTATAGGATTTCTAGCCTTCGCGTTGCTATTGCGCTTGCCCTTGGCGGCAGCCCAAGTGAGTTCGTCCGCCGTCAGCGGCGGCCCGTCGGCTGTTCTGGCGGTCATTAAGCCGCCCGAAATTGCCAGCCTAACGCCACCGCCGCCGGGTACAACCCTGTATGTTGCGCACCGCGGGGACACGGTTGCCAGCGTCGCTCATCGCTACATTTCGCAAACATCTTATCTCACATCCACGGAATTGATAGACGGCATTCGGAAAGCAAATGCCAATCTACAAGGGAATTCTTTGAGACTGGGGCAGTCCGTCGTTGTTCCCGGCATGCTAAACGCTGCAATCACCGAGAAACCAATTGCTGTAGGGCGGGATTTTGAAGCGCGGGCAGTCTACCTCACCGGATTAATGGCGGGCAGCGATCATGGTCTCAGGATCATTCGCCGCTGGAGGGAGTTGGGCGGCAATGCCGTCGTTTTCGATGTAAAGGACAGCGACGGATCCATCAATATCCCATTTGACAATTCTTTAACTGGGCCTCACCACATCACTATCCGCGATCTGGCAAAGTTTACCCAGTTCCTGCATTCGCAGGGAATGCATGCCATTGCCCGGGTCGCCATTTTCCGCGATGAACGCCTGGTTGTGGCCCATCCGGAATTGGCCGTGAAGTCTAAACGCACGGGACTGCCATGGCGCGAAAATGGCAAGCTCGTGTGGACGGATCCCTCCCAGCCGAAAGTTCAGGAATACGATATTGCGCTGGCTATGAAGGCGGTAGAAGCTGGAGCGGACGAAATCCAATTCGACTATGTGCGATTCCCGGCCGAGGGCGATCAGAAGGACGCCAGCTTTTATTTCGAGACCCAATATCCGGAGTGGCACCGGTCCGATGTGATTGTGGACTTCCTGAAACATGCGTATGCAGAAATTCATCCCACCGGAGTGCTACTTTCTTTGGACGTGTTCGGCATTATGGCGTGGCAGCGGCCCGTGGATTTGGCTCACACTGGCCAGGACATCGTCGGTATGGCCAAGTACTGTGACGTGCTTTCACCCATGATTTATCCCTCGCACTTTTTTGGCATGGATGGCATTGCCCATCCCGGGGATGCGCCGGAACATTTCATCGGCGAATCGATGGAGCGATTCGAAAAGATCACGCAGGGAAGCGGCGTTACCATTCGCCCCTGGCTGCAAGCTTTTGCATGGCGAACTAAAACTTATTCGCCAAAATACATTGAGGCTCAGGTTTTGACCGCTAAAGATAAAGGCGGCATCGGGTTCTTATTCTGGAACGCGAATAATGACTACAGCAAGCCCTACGCAGCTATGCCCGAAATGAAAGCCGCGAAGGCAAAATACATGCGGGGAGACGAATTGCCGGCGCGTGCCAATGCTGCCATTGCGGCTGTCGTGTCACCTCTAACCCATTAGCCGCTGCCGATTTGAGAGCGCCGTGTTTTCTCTGGGGCGGAGCCGTCCCCGCCTTTCCAAGCCGTATTTCAGCGGATCAATCGGCAATCATTTCGTTTCTTTTGTTTCTCCATTTATACTTTAACAGGGAGAATCATTCATGGCTTTGCAAAAGACCGATAAAATTTGGCACAACGGAAAATTTATCCGCTGGGAAGACGCGAACATCCACGTGATGTCGCACGTCGTGCACTACGGCTCTTCCGTGTTTGAGGGGGTGCGTTGTTACGAACTTCCCACTGGTCCGGCGATTTTCCGCGCTCAGGAGCACATGCAGCGGCTGCTGGATTCGGCCAAAATTTACCGGATGGACCTGCCGTTTTCCCGCGAGGAATTGGTCTCGGCGATGGTTGAGCTGGTGAATACGAACGGAGTGTCTCCGTGCTACATACGGCCCGTTGTGTTGCGCGGATATGGTGACGCTGGCGTGTCGCCGGCGGGCTGTCCGGTGGAGACTTATATCATCAATTATCCGTGGGGCAAGTATTTGAGCAAAGACGACTCCGGCGTTGACGTTTGTATCTCTTCATGGACGCGCCTTGCGCCCAATACTTTGCCGGTAATGGCTAAAGCTGGCGCAAATTACATGAATTCGCAACTGATTCGCATGGAAGCGACTTCGAATGGATATGCCGAAGGGATTGCGCTGGATGTGAATGGCTACGTTAGCGAGGGTTCAGGGGAAAACGTGTTTGTCGTTCGCAATGGAGTTTTGCAGACTGGACCGTTAGGCAATTCGGTTTTGCCTGGCATCACTCGCGATTCCGTATTGAAAATCGCGCGCGAAATAGGGATTCCCGTGTCAGAAGCGGTCATCCCCCGCGAGATGCTGTACATCGCCGATGAAGCTTTCTTTACGGGAACGGCGGCGGAGGTCACGCCAATTCGGTCGGTGGATAAAATCCCAGTAGGCAAAGGAACGGTTGGACCGATCACGAAAGCCATCCATAAGGAATTCTTCGCCATCGTTCGCGGCGAAAAGGCAGATCGCTTCAACTGGCTGACGCCTGTGCCAGTGGCGAGCAAGCAGCCGGTCACGGTTTAGGGCAGGGTTAGGAGCCGCACCAGATCACCTCGATCGGATATTTCCTAAATAGCCTATCGGATGTGAGGATGATCATACCTTCGACTATGGCCTGAGCAATGAGCAGGCGATCGAACGGATCGTTGTGATGCAGCGGCAAATCATAAACTTTCAGGCTATGAGTTTGCGTTATTGAAAGTGCATGAATGTTTTGTTCGGCCAATCTTGCCGGGATATAGCGCCCGGGAACATCCGGCAGCTCGAATTTTCGGGACTGCGTTTTAACCGCGATTTCCCAGGAGCTGACGGCTGACAAATAAGTCTGGGTCTCACCATTCGCCAGAATCTCAAGTCCCATCTTTCCGATTTTCTCTGTTGGCCCCACGCTCCAGAGCCAGACCATGGTATCCAGCAGGTATTTCATTTTCTCTTCGAACGCGCCAGCTTTGGAGGTTCGCCACCGTAGAATTCCTTAAGTAAATCGTCGGGAAGGGGCGCGTCAAAATCATCGGCAACCCAGATTTTCCCTCGATCCATTCCTAACGGGCGAGTTTTAGTATTGGCGATGACTGGGATGAGTTTCGCCACCGGTTTCCCGGCACGCGCAATAATGACCTCTTCCCCGGCTGCGACTCTTTGCAGAAGGCGGGATAGATGAGTTTTTGCCTCATGAATGTTGACTTCCATAACCCAATAATGGACTAACCTAGTGGACTAAGTCAATGAGTGCGTTAATGGAGCGACGGGCGTCCCCGCCCGTCCAGAACACTCGCCCGCGCTCCGCGAACTCGTATTACCAAGGTCATCTTGGGCACAGTGACTTTTCAGTTCATGATACGAGCATGGTTTCCGGGGGACGCTTCTAAATGAATATTGATGATCTGCTTCGAATCGCCATGGAGAGACGCGCCTCCGATTTGCATCTCAAGGTTGGCAACTACCCGCACCTTCGCATAGATGGCGATCTCGTCCCTTTGACCGACCAGCCACGCGTCAGCGCCGAAGATATGTTGACCATGGCGTTCAGCATGATGTCGGCTCGGCAAAAGCAGAAATTCAAGGAATCAACCGAAATAGATATGGCTTACGGCGTGGCCGGATTGGGCCGCTTCCGTGTCAACGTTTTCCAGCAGCGCGGCAATGTGGGATTAGTTCTGCGTATGATTCCCACCAAGATTCGTGCGCTTGATGAACTTTATCTCCCGAAAATTGTCGAGCAGATTTGCGACATGCCGCGCGGCCTGATTCTGGTCACGGGCGTGACTGGTTCTGGTAAATCCACGACGCTGGCGGCAATGATTGATCGCATCAATTCGACAAAAGCCGAGCACATTATCACCATCGAGGATCCGATCGAATTTCTGCATCGCGATAAAAAGGGGTACGTCAATCAGCGCGAGATTGAAGTAGACACGCCTTCGTTCTCGGCGGCGTTGCGAGCTTCACTCCGTCAGGATCCCGACGTTATCCTTGTCGGCGAAATGCGAGACATTGAAACCATCGGCACCGCCATCCACGCGGCCGAAACCGGACATATGGTTTTCTCCACGCTGCATACTCTCGACGCGGTAGAGACTATTAACCGTATTATTGCGGTCTTTCCGCCACCGGAGCAGAAGCAGATTCGCTTGCAGCTCGCAGCTGTATTGCGCGCCGTCATCAGCCAGCGTCTCGTGCGACGCTGTGACGGAGACGGACGAGTTCCCGCCGTAGAAGTCATGATTAATACCGCGTACATTCGCGAATGTATTCTGGTGCCGGAAAAGACCCGCGCCGTCCGCGACGCAATTTCCGCCGGAACCTCGCAATACGGCATGCAGACCTTCGATCAATCCCTCTGGGATTTATTCCAGGCTGGCTTGGTCAATTACGAAACCGCTCTGGAAAACGCCTCGAATGCCGACGACTTCAAGCTGCGAATGCAGGGCATTTCCTCATCCAGCGACATGTCTCGGAACTCCATGCAGGCTGCGGGATTCGGCTCCCGCTAAAGTCCGAAATACTGCGTTCCCACGCCGGCACCACGAAGGAAATGTCACGCCAAAATACGCTTGATTAATCGAGCGTGCGAAGCCGATAATACTGATATGTAACGGCGAGGACATTATGCCGACATTCCTCAGTAACTCCGCACTGGCAATTATTTTTACCTCAGTCCTGACTTCTGTCTTCAGCGTTTCCGCGGTTGCTCAACAGATCGGGCCGCCCAAATCGGTGGTTCTCAATGGGGATATCAACACGCCCACCCTGGTGCAGGATCCCAACGAGCGTTTTGAAGAGCAGCAAATCATCATGAAAAATAATCACCCGGACGAGCGTCCCAATTATGCGACAGAAATAGCATGTTTTCTCCCGCCGCTCGCCGGACTCCATGTCTCGACAGTCGGCGTAGACGCCCTAGCGGCGCAGGCCAAGGCGAGTGCGGAGTACAGGAAAGCGTGCGACGCGATTTTTGACCAAAAACTGGATGTCGCGGAAAAGCATTTGCATAAAGCATTGGATAAATATCCTAATTATTCCGCTTTATGGGTATTGCTTGGCCAAGTGCAGGAACGGCATGAGCAGCTCTCGCCTGCACGCGAATCATGTCTTCGGGCGGTGAAAATCAATTCTACCTTCGTGCCGGCACATCTCTGCCTCGCCGACGTCGCGATTCATGCGCAGGATTGGAACGAAGTATTAAAAGAGAGCGATTTGGCCCTGACTCTTGATCCTTCGAGCAGCGCCGTGAGTTATATGTTTAATGCCGGCGCCAATTTCAATCTGCGTCATTTTTCGGCGGCGGAGAAGAGCGCCTTGCGCGCCTCGCAGTTCGTGGGAGCCTATATTGATGAGCGGCAGGTTCACTATCTGCTGGCGGAGATTTACGAAGCCAAGGGTGACCTGGTCAACGAGATGGCCCAACTCCGTGAGTTTGTGAAAGTTGCCGGGGACGGCAAGGATGCGCAGATCGTGAAACAATACCTGGCCAAGTTAAGCGCTACTCCCCAAAAGCCTCAACCTACGACCAAGTAAGTCCACGCTGGCGCCCCCGCTGTTCGCAGGCGCCAAAACCATTCGTCCCGCCTGAAGACCTAACTGATTCCTTACCCAAACGGCGGCACATCTGCGTGATACGATAATTTAGCGAGCGGAATGTTTTTGGTCATGCTGCCAAGGGCGCAGTATCGTCACATGATCCGGGTAGAGAATCAGAGGCGGAGAAAACGTGCTACCAGCAGGGCCGTGACGTTTATTTTGGCGGTTCTCTGGATCGCCATAATTTTGCTCTCGCCCGTCGCCATGGCCCAGGAGCCACCATCGGCCTTTGATGACGTAGTGCTTAAAGCCGCGGCTGCGCGGGAACAGAACGACATCCCTCAGGCGATTGCGCTTTACAGTCAGGCCGTGCAATTGAATCCAAAGTGGCCGGATGGTTGGTGGTTCCTGGGATCGTTGCAATACGCCTCGGATGCCTACGCGCCTGCCCGCGACGCTCTCAGCCACTATGTTGAACTGAATCCCGACGCGGGCCCTGCGATCGCGTTGCGGGGTTTGTGCGAGTTCGAAACCGCTGAATATCCGCAATCCCTGACAGACCTTCAGCGGGGATTGTCGCTAGGCGCCGCGAATCAACCCCGCAACGCGGCGATCCTGCAATACCACGAAGCGTTGTTGCTGACCCGCAGCGGAAGATTTGAAGAGGCGTTGCAAACCTACGGATTATTAGCTAAAGGGGAAGGGAACCCTGCAATTTTTGAAGGAGTGGGATTGGCCGGGCTTCGTACGTCTTTGCTTCCCAGCGAAGTCGACGCGAGTAAACAGGAATTATTTACCATGGCCGGCAGCGCCGCATTCCGCTTTATGGCGGGCGACGAGAAAGGGACTCAGCAAGCGTTCCAGGATTTTTTCGAGCGCTTTCCCAAAGCCGAAAATGCGCATTATTTTTATGGGTATCTACTTTTCCCAACTGATCCCGATCAGGCTGTCGTGGAATTTAAGCGGGAATTGGAAGTTGCGCCCACGAGTGCCGCGGCCAGCTTGATGCTGGCGTGGAATGCTTTGATACGAAACAATCCATCCGAGGCTCTCAGCTATGCGCAAAAAGTCGTGGCTGAGGAACCGGCGTTTCCGGGAGCTGAATTGGTATTGGGGCGCTCATTGGTTGAAACCGGCGACTTGCAAGGTGGATTAGCGCATCTGGAAAAGGCGTTGCAGACTGATCCTCAAAACCTGGAAACTCACATTGCGCTGGCGAAGGCCTATTCCAAATCTGGACGCAAAGACGATGCGAGGCGGGAACGCTTATTGTGCCTCGATCTCACGAAAAGCGGGTCGATACAGCTTGCGAATCCTTAAAGCACTGGCCGGCTTGTCGGGTCTCTTATTTTGCTTCTGCATTTCTGGGGTGGTGCAACAGCCTCCGCACGCGACCGCTTCCGCATGCGCCAGTTGCCATTCGGCGCAGGCGACCACTCAACCCAAGACCCCGATGGGTCGCGCTTTGGAACTTCCCGGCGATGATCCCACGCTCAAAGAGCACCCGAAATTAACCTTCCATCGCGGGCAATTTATCTACTCGGTCGAGACTCACGACGACAAGAGCACTTACAGCGTGACCGACGGCGTGCGCACAATTTCGCTGCCCATTCGTTGGAATTTCGGCGAAGGCGCCCAAACCTGGTTTCTGGAACGCGACGGCGACTTTTACGAAAGCATGGTTAGCTACTATCCGTCGATATCGGGTCTCGATGTCACCACGGGAGATGAAAGTTTAAAGCCCGCTAATCTTGACGACGCCGTGGGACGAAAACTTCAGAAGAATGAGCCCAAAGACTGCTTCGGCTGCCATTCTACGAATGCAGTGAGAGATGCGAAGCTGGATCTCGCGTCCATGCAACCGGGCGTTACCTGCGAACACTGTCATAAAGGTTCGATCAGCCACATGGTGGACGCGCAGCAGGGAGAGTACGCGTCGGCGCCGCCGAATTTACGAAAAATGTCGTCGGAAGACATATCCAATTTCTGCGGGCAGTGTCACCGCACCTGGGACATGGTCATTCGCAGCCATTGGCGCGGCGAAATAAATGTGCGCTTCCAGCCTTATCGTCTGGCGAACAGTAAGTGTTTCGACGGAACCGATCCGCGCATCAGTTGCATCGCTTGCCATGATCCGCATAAAGATATTGTGCGGCAGGATTCCTCTTACGACGCAAATTGCCTGGCATGCCACTCAGGCTCGGTGCATCCTGCGATCGCGTCTGCGGGGGAGGCGAAAACTTGTCCGGTGGCGAGGTCGAACTGCGTTAGTTGCCACATGCCAAAAGTCAAACTGCCGAATGGTCTAATGACCTTTACCGATCACGATATTCGAATCGTGAAGCCGGGCGAACCCTATCCGAATTGAATGCCTGTTTGCGGATCTCAGTGGGTGTTATAAATCCTGAGCCTGCGAAGGACCTCGCGCGCAGTGACGGAGCCGCGCGGCATATTCGGCGCGCGCCAGAATCCTTCGGGACTAAAGTCCCTCAGGATGACGTCAAAAAGATGTGGCGCCGCGGGTTGCTCAAAGTGGCGGCGTTAGCGAGTGGCGGGGTTGGCGTAAATCGCGATGCGGTGATTGCGGACTTTGGGCTTTATCTTTTGTCCATTTGTGTCGGAGAAAAGCAGTTCGGAATCTTGCAAGGGCATGTGGCAGTCAACACAATTGCTGGCGATCTGTTGACCCAATTTGTGAAACTCTCCGCAATCGGCCGCCTTGTGGCACGAAAGGCAATGGAACGAGAATGAAGCCGCATCGCGCTGCCGTGTGTGAACGTCGTGGCAAGTCGTGCAGGTCATGGCACTGGACTGAAAGCAGCGGCTTTGCCGCAGAAGCTGCATCTGATTGCCGTGAACATCGACCGGCACGTCGTGTCCCGGGTCGGGGATTTTCAGAAACTTCGCAAGCACATCGCCGGGAACGAATGAGCCGGGGGGAACTAGAGATGTTGCAGCGCCGGCATGGCACAGGGCGCACGCGTCGAGTTGCCGTTCACGCGGAAGTCGGCCTGGATTGATGATTGCCTCCGATGGTGTACCGACTGGCTCCGATTGGTGATGAGCCACATGCTCGCTTCCCGGGCCGTGGCACTTTTCGCACGTAATTCCAAAGACCAGGCTGTCTTTGTTAAACCGATTGGCAGGCGGTGCAAGCGACTCGAAGCGACTGCCGTGGCATTCCAGGCATCGCGGGACAATTGGGCGATCGAAGCGCAGTGCGCCATCGGCGTATCCAGGGCTGTTAATCCATTGGACGGTTTCAACCCAATAAGAGACCGGCAATTCGAACAGTTCATCACCCTTCCAGTAAAGATAAGTTTGAGCTTTCCGTCCCGATCCAATCACAATATCGAAGCGCTGCTCAACCGAAATGGCCTGCGACGGGTCAATCTCATCGACGGCGGTCTGGAAGAAACCATCATCTTTCTTGCTCATGACGAAGTGCAGCGAAGGATTCGAAGTTCGCAGAATGTTCGATCCGGAATTAAAATTGCCCGCGATCGAATGCTCGTCTGCCGGACTTGAGGTGAGGTGGTGGGACGTAGCCAAAAAAGTTGCAGTCTTCTCCTGATGGCAGGAGCTGCACGCGGCATCGCCCACATAAGTGCGAGAAGGAATATTTTTTGAAGGTGATGTGGGCCGTCGTGAGGTTGCCGTTTGCGAGTAGGCTTGGTAGAGACAAGGCGGCGACAGAATGAAAAACAGCCCTACGAATGCCCGAGCCGTAGACTTCATATCCCAATCCAATGATTTAAGGAGACGAGAATTGCCTGCAATATAACATCATCGCCGATCATACTTTGAGTTTTGCTTGCAGGTCGCTTATTTGCTGCATTATGCTTTCGATAATCGGCTCGTCTCCGCTGGCGATCACCTATGTCAATGAATTCGATACTTGCGAAAGCTGCGGTGCTCGCCGCATTTGGCAGCGTCGCTATGGGCGCTCGCGCAATGTGTACTGGTCCTGCCGACTTGCAGGCTAAAGTTCAGACGCATCCGGATGCGCAAAGTTACGCTGATTTAGGAAGCTGGTTTGGGAAGCAGCATCAGTATGCGTGCGCGACCGAAGCCTTTCGGTCGGCGATTAAGCTCGATCCGAAATCTGCGGATTTGAATTATCTTCTAGGCCTCAGTCTTGATTCGTCCGGACACGCGGAAGAGGCGATTGCCCCGCTCGAAGAATCTATCCGGCTGGCACCGAATGCGCTGAAGCCGCATCTTGTGCTGGCAACGGCGTTCAACGAATCGAAGCGCAACAAAGATGCGGAGATGGAATGGCGAGCCGCATTAAAGATCGATCCCAAGTCATTGATCGCTCTCGATGGACTGAGCAAGTCGTTGATCGCGGAACAGGAATATGCGGCTGCCATCGGTTTGCTGCAATCCGCCCCTTCAAACGAGTCTCTAACGCTCGATCTGGTGTTGGCCTATGGGAAAGCGGGCAAACTGGATGACGCAGGTCAGGTAGTGCTGCGGGCTTTGAAGAAGAATGCTTCATCGATCAAGCTGATGAATGCCCTGGCCACCGTTCTGGTGCAGCAGAACCGGTACCAGGATGCGGTGCAATTGGGGCTACAAGCGGTGAAAATGCATCCTCACAATCTGGATGCGCGACGTTTATATTTGCGAGTGCTGGTGTTGAATCATGATTCCGCATCGGCTCGGCCGTTGGGACGCAGGCTATTGGCACAGGCTCCGCACGATTTTGATTTTCTTTATCTCAACGGAATTCTCGAACGAGAAGCTGGCGAATACGATAAAGCCCGCGATCATTTGGAACAAGCGGTGGCTTTGAATCCCGATAACTATGACTGCCGCTACAATTTGGGAGTGGTGCTGGCGCAACTGAACAAACCGGCAGAAGCGAAAGAGCAATTCGAAAAAGCGCTGGCTCTGGGCGCTACTCAACCGCAAGTACGATACGAATTTGCCAATGTTCTTCGCACGCTGGGAGAAACTGACCGGGCTCAGGAACAGTTAAAAATCTATCAGCAGGAGATGCAGGCTTCGGTGCGGCAGTCGCTGGCTCAGGGCAAAACGGCGCAGGCCGAAGAGGCGCTTGCCAAAGGTGATCCGCAGAAAGCAGTGGCGCTCTATCGCGAAGCGGTAGAGGCCACTCCGCAAGATGCTGTGTTGTTATACAAATTGGGGCTCGCTATAGATCAAACCGGTGACATTGGCGCCGAGCGTACGACCTTGGAGCAGGCAGTCAAGATCGACCCCAGCCTAGCCTTGGCGCAGAATCAGTTGGGCTATTTGGCGTCTCGCAGCGGCGATTCGGCTGCGGCGGAGGAGCATTTCCGCATGGCAGTGAGCGCTTCGCCAGGATATACGGAAGCTTGGGTCAGCCTCGCCGCGACCTTGGGAATGGAATCGCGTTTTCGGGAGGCGCAGAAGGCCGTGGAGACCGCGCTTCAACTCGATCCGCACAATGAAAATGCTATTCATCTGCGCCAGGAGCTTATGGCTTCGCAGGGGCAGCAGTAAGGTGCCGATAACCGTCCGCGCGGGATGCTTCTTATCGTGACTTCCTCCATTCGCGATGGCTGGACTCGCAGACATCTGTTAAAGACGATTCCGGTGGCTGTTCTCTCTTGGTTCTGTCGCCCCTTTCTAACTGATCTGCGCGGCACGCCGGCGCCCGCAAAATCTGCCCCACCATTCTCGCGCTTTGTTGAAATTGGCCGCCAGGCCGGGCTCAACCGCACTATGTTTTACGGCGATAGTGCGCATGTCACTTACATAATCGAAAGCATGGGCGGCGGTTGCGCATTTTTTGACTACGACAACGACGGCTGGATGGACATATTCATTCTGGGCGGCCGCCGTCTTGACGGAGTGCCTCCGGGCGCTAGTAATCGCCTGTACCACAATAATCGCAATGGTACTTTCGCCGATGTCACGGAGAAAGCCGGATTGCTCGATGCCGGGTGGGCTACCGGAGTCTGCGTTGGAGATTACGACAACGATGGCTTCGAGGATCTTTTCGTCACTTATTACGGCCACAACCGCCTGTACCACAACAATGGAAGTGGCACGTTCAGTGACGTTACCTCGAAGGCTGGCCTGCTTGATCCCGTAACGCGTTTTGGGTCCGGCTGCACTTTTCTGGACTATAACCGCGATGGCCTGCTTGATCTTTTCGTCGCCAATTACATCGAGTTTGACCCCAAGAGCGCTCCCCTGCCTTCGGTGCAGATACCCAACTGCAATTATGAAGGTGTCCCCGTCTATTGCACGCCTAAGGCATTTCCCGCGCCCCCTCACTTTCTATATCGCAATAACGGCGATGGGACTTTTACCGATGTGTCGAAAGAATCGGGAATAGCTGATGTGCGGGGCTCTTACGGGCTAACGGCGGTTTCTTTCGACGCTGATGAGGACGGCTGGCCCGACATATTTGTCGCCTGCGATTCCACTCCCAGCCTTTTACTGATGAATAACCGGGATGGAACTTTCCGCGAACAAGGGTTAATCCGCGGCGTAGCTTTCAGCGGCGACGGCCAGGAGTTGGGCAGTATGGGCGTCGGAGTTGGTGACTACGATCTCGACGGCCATCTGGATATGGTGAAAACCCACTTCCTGAATCAATCAAGCGGGCTTTACCACAACAACGGTAAAGGTGAGTTTGAGGATTTAACCGCACCGGCAGGTCTTGCCGCCGAGCGGCGGTTTATCAGTTGGGGCACCGGAATGGTGGATTTGGATAACGACGGCAATCCTGACATCTTGCTGGTGAGCGGAACGGTTTATCCGGAGTTGGAGCGCGCCTACGCGAAATATCCCGCGCACAATCCGCGGATTATTTTCCGCAATCGCGGGAACGGTACTTTTGCCGAAATGATAGAAGAGGCCGGGCCAGGCATCGCGTCGCGGCACATGAGCCGGGGATGCGCCTTCGGCGACTTCGACAACGATGGCGATCTCGACGTGCTGGTCATGAACATCAATGAGCCGCCGTCTCTGTTGCGCAATGACGCGCCGCCGCATAATCACTGGATAAAAGTTCGACTCGAAGGAACTAAGAGCAACCGAAGCGCGATTGGCGCGCGCGTGCTGGTAAAGTATGGTGGAAAAATACAGGCGCAATGTGTGATGAGCCAATCCAGCTATCTGTCGTCGAACGATCCGCGATTGCATTTCGGCTTGGGAAAAGAATCGCCAGTGGATATAGAAATCCACTGGCCGACGGGCAAGATGGATTCATATTCCGGCGTGGTCGCGGGACAACTCGTCACCATTCGCGAGGGTGAGGGAATCGTAAAAGGACGACCCTTCGGGGTCGGTTTAAAGTGAATTCCGTCGTCTGGAAGAGTGCACGACTGCAAACGATATTATTTTCGACACTTCTATTTGCGAGCGCGTTGTTTGGAGGTTTTCACACTTGTGAAGGCGTGGCTTCAGCCATGCCGAAAGACAAGGATTCCGCTCTAACAGCACGGCTGGAAGCTGCGCCCCTACGTTTGGAGCTTGCCCCCGGATCCGTTTCAGACTCGTCTCTCGAAGGCTCGCTGCAATCGCAATTTCTAGGTAAGGCTTTTACTTTGCGAGGCTTTTACGACGATGAGCGATTGCACTATGACAGCAAGGGCAATGCGATAGGCGCTGTCCATCCAGGTTCATGGACGACCTCTCTCTTTCTCATTCAGCATGTGAAAGCGTCCGAACATGAAATTGAACTTCGCGGATCGCGTATCGCGGAATTTTACGATCCGAAGCAAAGGAAATTTATTCCGGTCCGTACAAAGAGCGGATTCGTAAGCAAAGTTGATCGCGGCGCGTCTCAATCTAACGATGACGTCCTTCAGGTTGCTGAAGGTATCTTTTTAGGCAGGAAGGACAAGCTTATTGACCTTGTACCTGAGTATTGGAGGGCGATCCTTTCGGGTCGGGTGGAAACGGTGCCGCAAGAGAATGGACCAGATTGCCACAGGATAAAGGGCGCCGCCGATCGAGGATCCAATGGCGAGATATCGATTCCATGTGAAGAACATGCGAAAACAAAGTCGTCCCCCTTCGGTGCGACGAAACTTGATGCCTCCGGGTTGCCCCATACGGCGGGCGAGGGAGGAGCGGCAACGGCGCCGAAGGTTGTGATCGATACTCCTCCGGAGTACGGGGACATTGCGCGCGCCCTGAAAGTTCAAGGAACATTGACATTCGAAGCGACCGTCAGTCGCGACGGGAGCGTCTCAGATATAAGCGTCGTCGACCCACTCGGTTTCGGTTTGGATGATAAAGCGGCGGAAGCCATTAAAACCTGGAGGTTCAAACCTGCCTTACGGAACGGTAATCCGGTGCCCGTCCGCATCGATGTCCAAGTCAACTTCCATCTTTACACGTCGCCATGATTTTCGCGGAATCAGAACTCGAAATAGCCGCCGCCGTTTCCGGAACGGGGGCCGTCGGTTCCGGTGGCGGGTAGTAATCCTACGATTCCCCGCAGGGTCTCCCAAGCTGCGTCATTCAGAGCAGGATCGGCGGAGACCAACTCGCGGATCATCTTCCATGCAGCGACATTCAGCGCCCCTTCGGGCGGCGGTCCCATGGCGAGCGATACCGAGCACTGGGGACAAAAACAAATGCGTTGCGCCATGGATTTCTGCCGCGGCCTGACGCCGACGGTCTGGGCGAACATGTACATGGCCACGGATTTGTGTCCGGGCTCAAGCTCGCGATTGCAGCGCAGGCAGTAGAGAGTGTCCAAAATATTCGTGAGAATCTCTTAATAAAATACCGGGGTGTGGAATAGGGAAACAAGTGAGTAAAAGGATTCGGGGATTAACGATTGGCCAGAGTGGCTATTTCCCCCAAACCAAGCAATCTAACGTCGGCTGTCACTAAAGTTAGATCCAAAATCATGGCCGTCGCGGCTAGAAATCTATCCGCAGGATCTCGGTGTGAGATGAGTAACCTCCGTGCAGCAACTGCGATTTCGTGAGTCAGGGGAGCTTCATGAAACGAAGACGTAGCCCGAGCAACCCACTCTTCTAAATTTTCGGGCAAAACTATTCTGTTTTTGGAATGCAATGTCAGAGCTTCCCACGTGCTTATCGGTGATAGCCACAACTCGTTCGCCGGATTTCTCAGTTCGTGTTGAACTCGTCGTCCAATTAGTTTTGGATTTTGCAGGCTCCACAACCAAATGTGAGTGTCGAGGAGAAGCTTCAATCTCGAAGCGCCTCCCACTCATCAGGGTCGTTCGCCGGCGAGACTATATCGCCAAGAATCTTTATCTGATCCGCCATTGATCCGATCCACTCTCGCGATGTTTGCACGGATGGGGGGAGAACCTCAGCTATTGGTTTACCGAAGCGAGTGATACGCAAAGGTTTTTTGGTCTTCTGCACTTGTTCCAGCAAGGCGAGGCACTTTGCCTTGAACTCAGAAATCGCTACTTCTTTCATGCAAGAATTAGACCATGGTCTAAAAGAATGGTCAACATCTGCTTTTTCGGACGGCAGGAACCAAGTTGTTCTCTATCCAAACGGCAGAACATCGGGCAGTCTTTGGGTATGAGTGCCCCTGTTTCAAGCATTCCAAGGTGGACGCCCAACCGTGAATTGCATACTAAGTTCATTCCCGTAGCTCATCTGCGGAAATTGTCCGAATGTGAACAGGTCGCCGCTATCTGTTACCGCCATCGCAGGGAGGATATCGAATTTTTGCTGGTGCGCACACGCAGCGGGAAGTGGATTTTTCCCAAGGGCAATGCCGAACCAGGCTTGACCCACGCACAGGCGGCGGCCATTGAAGCTTTTGAGGAAGCCGGAGTTCACGGGAGAATGGAGGAAGCTTGTTTCGTTCGCTACACTCGCCGCAAGCGTGCGGCTCGGGATTCTGCGCGATCGGCTCGTAGCCAGGTTATCAACGCTCATCTTTGTGAAGTATTGCGATTGAAGCCGTCGCCCGAGGCGGGACGCAATCCGACATGGTTCTCGCCCCAGAAAGCTAAACGCTGCCTGCGGCAAAAAAGATCGAATGACTACGGAACTGAACTGGCCGCAGTGATCGACTATGCGGTGGCCAGGATCAGAAGGCCTGCGAACCGAAGAGACCTTACCCTCGATGTGGGGACTAAAGTTCGATTCATTGACGCTCTTACTCCTGCGAGAATGCGGAAAACCTCCACAAGATTTCTATCACCATAAATAGTAAAAGCCACCAACCTGTGCCACTTCCACTTGAGTCGCAAATAAATCGCTGAGCCGCTCGGAGGTTAGCATTTCTTTCTTTGCTCCGTCTGCGACGATCCGGCCATCGCGCATCAGAACTATGCGGTCGATTTCTGGGATGATGTCGGCGAGATCGTGCGTGACCATGATGATTCCAATTTCCGCGTGAGCGAGCATGCCCATCGTCTCCCGCAAGCTTCGACGCGCAACCACATCCAGCGAATTACTGGGCTCGTCGAACAGCAATGCACACGGCTTATGCACCAGAGCGCGCGCGATCAGAATCCGTTTTGCTTCTCCGGACGATAGTTGGCTCACCGGCCGTTCCGCGAGATGCGGGATTTGCAATTGCTCCAGCGTCGCAAGTGCCGTCTTTCTTTGTTCCGGGCTGACGGCGTGATTGCTGAAGATGGCGATGCTGCTGAAAAATCCCGATAGCACCACATCCAATCCGGTAGCTTCTCCGGTGACGGCGGACATTAAGTCATTGGAAACCACACCGAGCATGGAGCGAAGTTCAAACACATTCCATTGCTCGCGCCCAAGAATGCTCATCGAAGAACCGGCACGAATCACCGGATAGCATTCTCTGGTGACGGTCTTCGCCAAAGTAGATTTGCCGCAGCCATTGGGGCCGAGAATCGCGATTCGCTCATCCGCCGCGACGGTAAGGTTAAAGTCGTTCAGCACGACTCTATCCCCTCGCATGACGCGCACATTTTGCAAATGAAGAAGCGCAGGAGTTCCGGCGGTCATCGGTTTCAGTTTAGACCATGGAAGCTCGACGAGGAGACGCGTCCACCTGATCCGGAATCTTCGGGCCTCGCTCCTGAACGCTATAAGGTCTTCTTTGGAGCCTGGCCGGCGGAGTCGCGAGAAAACAGAATCTGAGCCACAATCCCGCATGCAATGGCGGTTATCAGGGCGGCGATAAATGGATGGGCGGGCCACATTATTCTGCCTAAACCGAATTGCCAAAGGCAGATTGTCGCGGCGGTGGAGATCAGAAAAGTTACCAGAAAAGATTTCATGAAATTCTCCAGTTTAGATACGCCGCCAAGCGGCAAAAAGTTCCCTATATATGGGGAGGCTGTCGAGAAGTTTACATATTAGAAGTGCAAAGCGCACCACACGGTGAATGTGTGGCACAGTAAAGGAGGATGGCTGCATCGTCGGAATTGGTAAATCCCGGACGCATTGCCTTTACTTATCCAGACTTCCTGAGTTATCAAGTTGCCCGATTTTGTATCGTTACGTCGTTGGAGATGCTGTCGGTTGCGGTTGGATGGCAGGTCTACGACATTACGCATCGGGCTTTGGATCTGGGACTGGTGGGGTTGGCACAATTTTTGCCCGGAATCTTTCTCTTCCTTGCCTCAGGACACGCCGCCGATCGCTTTGATCGCCGCCGTTTGCTGATGCTGTGTTATGCGGGCTTCGCGGTGTGCTCTGGCCTTTTGCTAGCCGTGTCATGGTTCCGCGCCGCATCGGTTTATCCAATTTACGCGGTGCTGGTTTTGCTCGGAATCGTGCGCTCATTCAACGGTCCAGTATCCCGATCGCTCTTGCCGCAACTGGTTCCGGAGCAGCATTTTCCGAACGCCGTGGCCTGGAATTCGAGCATATTCCAGACTGCAACCATTCTTGGTCCGGCAGTGGGAGGGTTGGTCTACGCCTTTTTCAAAGGGGCGTCGCCTGTGTATGCCGCCGCTTTTGCGGTATCGCTGGCTGCGGTCGTCTCCACGTTTCGAATTCGACTGCGCACCAAACCGCCGCCGCGCGAAGAAGTCAGTTGGACCACGGTGCTGGCCGGTTTCCGTTACATCTGGGTGCAGAAAATCATTCTGGCTTCGATTTCTTTAGACATGTTTGCGGTATTGCTCGGCGGATCGGTCGCGCTGCTTCCCGTCTACGCGCGTGAGATTCTCCACACCGGTCCGTGGGGATTGGGATTATTACGGAGCGCTCCAGCGGTGGGAGCTGCGGCCATGGCGATTGTTCTCGCTCATCGTCCGCTGCGAAGGCATGTGGGACAGACCATGTTGTGGTGCGTTGCAGGTTTTGGCGTGTTCACGATTATTTTTGCGGTTTCGCGCAGCATCGTGCTTTCGATGATCGCTTTGTTCCTGGTGGGCGCGTCTGACATGGTGAGCGTGATCATCCGGGGAACTTTGGTTCAGCTTGGCACGCCGAATTCCATGCGCGGCCGAGTGAATGCCGTCGACATGCTATTCATCGGCGTGTCGAATGAGTTCGGAGAATTCGAATCGGGCGTTACGGCTCACTGGTTCGGCACCGTGCCGGCGGTTCTCATCGGAGGTATTGGCACGCTGGTCGTAATCGCGATATGGGCAGGCATTTTTCCTGAACTGCGAAAAGCCGAGGAAATCACCAGCGTGCGGTCTTAGACTGCATGCGCTTTGACTTGTCTCGTTTTCAATGTATATTCTCTGCGCTATGGCCATTGGCACAATCTTCTGCAATCAGTGCGGAGGGCAAAATCCCACGGCGGCGCAATTCTGCTCCAATTGCGGAGCGCCTCTGGCAGCAGGATTGCCAGTATCCAATCGCGCGAGCTCCGACGTTCTAGGGAGCGCCATGCCTTCACCGCAATTTGCGCAAGCGGTGATTCCGCAGAGCCCGGTTTTCGCAAATGAGCGCCATGGCGGTTTTTGGATACGGGTGGTGGCCGCAATCATCGATAGCATCATTGTGCAGGCCGTGATTATGCCCATCGCATTCATCGTGGGACTTGTGATCGGCGTTGCCGGCGCCATTACGGCGGTTGGCTCTGGTCCGCATCTAGCCGGATTAATTATTGGCGGAGTGTTTGGATTCTTTGCCTCGTGGATTTATGAGGCGGCGATGGAAAGCTCGTCGCGGCAGGCGACGCTGGGAAAAATGGCATTCGGAATGAGAGTCACCGACCTTCAGGGGAACCGGATATCGTTTGCGCAGGCGACGGCGCGACACTTCTGCAAATATCTTTCCGCCATGATTTTGTTTTTTGGGTACATTATGGTCGGCTTCACGGCGCGCAAACAGGGACTGCACGACATGATTGCCGGGACGCTCGTGAGGCGAGATTAAGCGTTCGCAGAATTTGACGTCATCCTGAGCTTGCGAAGGATCTCGCGTGCAGCGGTTGAGCTGATTGCATTTTCGCGGTGCGCGCCAGATCCTTCCGGCCTGAGGGCCGTCAGGATGACGTCAACGTCTAATATCGCGGCCGTGCATCGGACTTTTCTGTTTCTCCTCAAGTAAACTCAAGTGGTGCCGTTACAAATCCCACGGCTGCGACGCTGGCTGGCCGCATTCGCGATCATACTCATTTGCGTGGTCGTCGCGTTCTATTTAAACGCCCGTCACCGGGTGCAGAATGCGCTGAAGCAAGTCCCAGAAAAGATTGGAATCGAAGTTCAACAGAGCGCCAAGGGCTTTACCATCTCGAAATCTTTTCAAGGGCGCACTCTCTTTAAAATTGAAGCCAGCAAAGCCATCCAGCTCAAAGCCGGGGGACGCAGCGAATTGCACGGAGTTGAAATAACCGTCTATGGCCGGGACTCCTCACGCTTTGACCGAATAAAGGGAAAAGACTTCGAATACGATGTCTCATCCGGCGACGTCATCGGAAAAGGCGAAGTAGAAATTGACCTGGAATCAAATCCAGCGGGAGACAAGATGCCCGACCAGTCCGTCCCCAAAGAACTGAGCCCCCCCCTTCAGATCCGAACTACGGATCTGATCTTCAATCAGAAATCCGGGGACGCTCGCGCTGACGGTGAGGTAGATTTCTCGCTCCCTCAGGCGAGCGGCTCGGCCATTGGGATGAACTACGTCGCGCAAAGCAGCGTGCTTACGCTAAATTCTCAGGTTCAGATAAAGGTCGCCGGAATAACTCCGGTGACATTGAGCGCCAACCGATTAACAATCAGCAGAGGCTCGCGTACCCTCGTGCTCGCACATCCAAATGTAACCGACGGCGTCGAAACCATGAAAGCCGACGGCGCGACAGTATATTTCTCATCAGAAAATAAACTCGATAGGGTACTGGCGGAAGGTAATGTCTCAATTGCATCAGATCGCGCGGGCGGGGGAAAAATTACAGCGCAGCAATTGGAACTCGTAGCCCGGGACGACAACAGCCTGCGCCAAGCCACTTTTAGCCGCGACGTGCTTTTTGACACCGCACTTCAAAATGGCATCCATGGAACCGCCGGACGTGCCACTCTGCATTTTGGACCGAAGGATATTCTTCAGACGGTGCATACCGAATCGGGTACGACTCTCTCTGAGAGTCGGAATTCGGATGCAAATAGTACGCAGAATTTTGAACTCAGCGCTCCGGCGATGGATTTCTATATAAAGAGTGGAAGGCTAATTCAACGAGCCGAAACGCAAGGCCCTCCGACGATCATTCTTTCCTCATCGAATACCGGCAGCAACGGTTCGACGGACACAACCACCATTACCGCCGGAAGATTCGAAGCCAATTTCGATGGTGGTGGCCAGATCGCAAGCGTACATGGCGCGCCCGACGCGCGCATTGTCAGCAAGTCGCAAGATAGAGGCAAGAAGGATCGAATTAGCACAAGCCAGATCATCGATGCGGGATTTAATCCAGGCCACGAGATTACCTCCGTCGTTCAAGAAGGAAGCTTCGCCTACGACGATGGCGAGATTAAGGCCTGGGCTGACACCGCTCGTTACAAACCGCAGGACCAGACTCTAGTACTGGAAGGATCGCCGAGAGTTGAGAACGGCGGGATGACCACATCGGCGCAGACCATTCGGATAAACCGTGCCACCGGGAACGCCTATGCTGAGGGTGATGTTAAGACGAGCGACACCGCACTGCAATCTAAAGCCGCCAAACCAGCCGATCCTCTTCACATCACCGCCGACAGCATGGTTGTGGATCAGAAATCCGATTCCGCTGAATATAAAGGTAATGTTCGAGCCTGGCAGGGCGTCAACAGCGTCACCGCTCCGCTCATGGAATTCCGGCGTGGGCTGCGAACGGTTACTGCCGAGCGAAATGGTGAGCAGAGAGTGTCCGCTAAACTAAGCCAAGCGGGCAAAAACGGGAAAATCACCCCGGTTAACGTAGTTGCCGACCGGCTAGTTTACTCCGAAGAGAAGAGGATCCTCTATTTCGGCGGCGATGCGCAAGCCACCAGCGGAGACATTGGACTTAGCGCAGCCGAGATCAATTGTTTCTTTATTGAATCATATCAAACCAATGATAAGAAAGCAGTTGGATTAGGCAGCAATCTTAACAAAGTCGTTGCGAGCGGTTCCGTTATCGTTACTGAACCCGGCCGTCGGGCCACCGGTTCCCATCTGGCTTACACCGCTGCCGACGACAAGTTTGTGATGACCGGAGGACCTCCTAGCATTTTTGATGCCGAACACGGTAATGTTACGGGCGTTTCGTTGACTTTGTATGGTCACGATGGTAGGGTGCTCGTAGAAGGCACTGATAAGTCCCCTGCGGTCACTGAAACGCGAGTGGCACGATAAATGCACACGCTGTCCGCCGACGAAATTGGTAAGTCGTATCGCGGACGCAGGGTTGTAAATGGCGTGAACCTGCGAGTCGAGCAGGGAGAAGTTGTAGGTTTGCTGGGCCCAAACGGCGCCGGCAAAACCACAACTTTTTACACGATTGTAGGCCTGATACCCCCAGACACAGGCCGGATATTAATCGACGACGAGGAAATCACCGATGTGCCCATGTATCTGCGGGCGCGTCAGTACGGAATCAGCTATCTCCCCCAGGAAGCTTCCGTTTTCCGCAAGCTCACGGTAGAAGAAAACATTTTGGCGGTTTTAGAGGCCCAGCCAATTCCCTGGCACGAACGTCGCGAACGGATGGAGAAACTGATTGATCAGTTGGGGTTGGAACATATCCGGGGAAATCAGGGGCATGACCTCTCGGGAGGGGAGCGGCGACGCGTTGAGATTGCGCGCGCTTTGTCCATCAATCCGACATTCATCTTGCTGGACGAGCCGTTTTCCGGAATCGATCCCCTTGCGGTTTTCGATTTGCAGAAGATTATCGGCGCTCTCAAGGCCAGCGGCATTGGTGTGTTGATTACCGATCACAACGTGCGAGAAACTTTATCGGTGACCGACCGGGCCTACATTATTAATGAAGGCCGAATTTTCCGGCAGGGAACGCCGGCGCAGTTAGGCGGAGACGCCGAAGTGAGAAGAGTTTATTTAGGAGAAAGTTTTTCGCTCGTGTAGGAAAACTGTCGTCGGCCGTTCGTCGTTGGTCGTTGGGAAAACCCAACGGTAAATGCCATGGGACTGGCCAACGACGAACGACCAAGGACCAACGACTAATCTTATGGTGATGCTGCAACCAAGGTTGCACTTGAAAGTCTCGCAGAGGCAGATCCTTACCCCTGGCCTGGTCCAGATGGTAAGCGTTCTGGCTCTGAACAAGCTGGAGTTGCGAGACATGATCACCGCGGAAATGGTGGAGAATCCCGTCCTTGAAGAACTGGAAGATTCCGTTCCGTTAATCGACGAAGGCGCACAGCGTGAAGAAGAACGCGACCGCCCCGCTCCCGAAGAAAACACGGTTACTGCCGTTGAGAAGAAAGACCCGTTCGAAGAAATCGACTTCGGATCATTCTTTCAGGAGTATCTCGATCCCGGCTATCGCAGCCCGGGAGAGATGGAAGAGATCGAGCGCCCATCTTTCGAGAATTTTCTATCCAAGCCGAGCAATCTCTCCGATCATCTTAAGTGGCAACTCGGCTCCATTCCTGTCACCGATAAAGTTCGTGAGGCTGCTGAAGTAGTGATCGGAAATCTGAGCGAAGACGGATATCTGATTGCGAGCGACGACGAGTTGCTCGGAATAGTTCCAGCCGCGACACCGGAAGCGGACGCATCGATGCTCGACAAAGTCGTAAAAGAAGCGGCGGCTTTAGGCCTCGATGCTGCGTTGCAAGATTCGGCAGTGCAAGATTCGTCATCGCAAGATTTGGACCTCGAAGAACCGCTGTTCGCTGCTGACGTTTTCTCATCCGACCGGGTTCGCCCATTCAATGCTTCGCAATTCACCGCTCCTACGAACGGCGCTTCGTCAGGGATTGCTGCCGCAACCGCTGCTGCTTTTGAAGTTGTTACTCCAGCGTCCGCTCCGTTCATCAAGCCAAACGGCCATGCGGTGCCAACCTATAAAGTCAATTTCGATCTGGCCGAGTTGCACGAAGCCATAGAAATCGTCCGCCAGATGGACCCGCCCGGCGTAGCCTGCCGCGATCTCCGCGAATGTCTGCTGCAACAGCTTCGTTATCACCAGCAGCAGTTCGAAGCGAATGGAAGCGAGAACGCCGAATCCACCGAAATCTTATTAACGGATTCAATCGCGGTCGTCGATCAGCATCTGCGCGCGCTTCAGAACAAACAATACAAAGAAATTGCGCGGGCCATATCCCGGCCCATCGACGCCGTGCAATCAGCGCTCGGATTCATCCGCACGCTCGATCCGCGTCCCGGGCTGCGTTACAACAAGGGTCAGCCGCGTCTTATCGAACCCGATGTTGCTTTCGTCAAGCATGGAGACGAATGGCTGGTCATCATGAACGATGACGATGTTCCGCAGCTTCGTCTGAATCCGGCGTACAAGCGTCTTCTTACCCGTGATGAAAATGACAAAGACACTCGCAATTACGTGAAAGAGCGCTATAAGAGCGCGATGCAGTTGATCAAGAATATCGAGCAGCGCAAACAGACCATCGTGAAAGTTTGCTACACCATCGTGGCCCGCCAGGGTGATTTCCTGGAACTGGGAATCGATCAGCTCAAACCGATGATGATTAAAGAGGTCGCGGAGGAAATCGGAGTGCATCCTTCGACGGTAAGCCGCGCCGTCGCCAACAAATACGCGCATACTCCGCAAGGCGTTTTCGAGCTCCGCTACTTCTTCAGCGAAAGTGTGAATGGGCCGGAGGGTGGAAATACGTCGCTGCTGATCTTGAAGCGCCGCGTCAAAAAACTAATCGAAGAAGAAGATTCCGCGAGACCCCTTACCGACGAGCAACTTACCCGGATTTTGCAATCTCAAGGTATTCAAGTAACTCGCCGCACCGTCGCGAAATATCGTGAAGACATGCGCATCCCAAGTACGCACCAACGTCGAGTAAAGAAATAGTAGGGTCGCGCGCGGTCCGGTCATCCGAATGAAGAACGCGGGCAAGAGTGCCCGCGCCACACGAGCCAGCCTCACGCAACTTCAATTTGCTTCCGACTCGAGGGATTGCCGCTTCGCTTGCGGAATACGGTTTTCAGATGTTTTCGCCAACGCTCGTCTATGCCCACCAGCACCCACTCGATCTCTGCGGAAAAATAATGCAGCAGCGTATCCGTAGCAGGATGGATGCGCATCGCGGGCGCAACTAGAAATAAAATCGGTGGATCATGAGAAAGTTCAACTCCAGGAAAGTATCCGAAGCGGATGAACTCCCCGCGCGCGTGATGCGAGGCTACTCTCGTCCAATAATCCAGTCCTTGCAGGGGCAAGTGAATGTCCTCGTCGGCTTTGAGTTCGACTACTGCCAACCGGCCTTCGCGCGTGTGGGTCAGCACGTCAATCGTTGCGCGGTCAGAGGCTGAGAATGCCGGCACTTGCGAATACTGAACGGCACCCCCAAGCTGTCCGTCGAACGCCGCAAGGTCCAGCACCGCCAGGGACTCCAACCATCGCTCGGAATGCGTTCGCCAAAAAGGATGGTCTCGCGGCCCATCGGGATGGCGCACTTCACCAATGCTTCTTACTAGAGTTATGAAAGATTGCAGGTTGCCTTCTCCGAGCACTCTTTCCGCGCCTCCGAGGCCGAATACGACTTCGGTGCTGCTGCGGAATGTTGCGGGATCATGCGCCAGTCGCGCGCGGGCAAACTCAAGGCCATGGCGCCGGAAAGCAATTTCAGCGGAAGAAAGAAAATCGATTTCAGCTTCGGGCATGAGATCGTGAACGCGCTCGATGGCTTCCGCAAAACGCGCGCGTGCGGCGCTTTCGTCGGCCGCGTGCACGAGGCGCGTCGCAATATTACCGCGATCGCCAATATCGATCTCCACCAGTGCATTGTCTTGTTCTCTTAACTCAAATAAACGCCACTTCGCAGCGTCACAATTAAGGTGAGCGATTCGTTCCGTAGTCACGGCTGAACATTTGTCAGGAAGGAACAACATCAGCCCTTCAATGACAAGTTTTCCGGCGCGCGACTGGCGGCATAGGTCCAGCCACAAAATGCCGAAAGTGAGCGCGGCATCTATCGAAGCCTGGGTTTCCTGGGAATTCACGCCCAGCACGGCGAATGCGGATTGGCCCCGCTGCAATATCCCTCTGGTATAGATCGGTCCGAAGGAATGTTTCAGATCAATCGAGCTAATAAGTTGAGAGACAACGAACCCGGGAAACCGCCGCAGCAATACGCGGTGCAGTAATCGTTGATACCCGAGGCGCGGGATACGCGCTTTGCCGGAGGGGTGCGCCAGTCGCGATTGCGGCAGATTTCAAGCTTGGTGGGCCGGTTTTGCCCGAGCCGCTGCACTTGCAGCCTCAAAACTTCGTTTTTGACTTCGGCGTCGAGCACCCGCCGCACCACGTTTCGTTCCGCCGACCATATGTGCAAAAGACATTTATGGGTTTCTCCCGAAATTGAATATTTTGCGCGCGCGAGATCGAAAATAACGTCGCCGTCTTCGACCACTACCGCGCCCTGCATTCCCATTAGGAAACGTTTCTACGTCGCGGGCGAGTGATTCAGGGGTCACGGAGCGATTGTGCCAATTTCGCGCCATCCTGTCTGTGACGGATGACCATTAGATTCGGGGAGGCCCAGGCCTTCTTTTATGACTGGCGGGAAGTGAAAGGGCAGGTGCGGACATCCTTCGACAAGCTCAGGACGGGCCTGTCCCTACACATTCATCGCGGTGGATAATCTCTTTGGGGGAGGGCCGCGATTGCGGTTTCATCCACCGCCGATGAAGGACGCTACAAATAAGAATCCCGAGGTGGGGTTGGGATCATTCGTCTCGGCCAGTAGCTCGCTTTAGACCCTCGCCGACCTGCCATCGTCGCTCTCTTGCGAAAGCTACGCGCGATCTGTTGCTCGGGCTCCGGGCTTACCGCCAACCGGAAAAACCAACCCAACGCCTCGGGATTCTATCTTGCCTTTGACAGGTCTTCCTGTTCGGCTCAACCAGCACTTTGCTATAGACCCTCGCTAACCCTCCCTCATTCATTTCTCAATGTAGAAGGTGACTTCGCTTGAGCCCCGGACGCCGCACCAACTGGTCAAACATCAGAAGGTGTCAAAGAACGATTATGTTTGTACTCCGATTATTTTTAGAGTCAACAAAAATGACGCGCTTTTATCTGCTTATATTTCAATCGAGTGCAGGCGGTTCACAGGGGGGTGCAGCGGAATTCGTGCATTGGTTATCGCAACTCAATATTTAATAATATTTTCCACCCGAATTTCCGACGTAAGAGCCGTGGCGCGATTAAAAACAACTGTGGATATTACGCGCAAACCCGCCCCTGACAAGCCTTCCCGCTATGGTTCTTGATCTTCGCACACCCAACGCGACGCGAGGGTGCCCATTTCTCGCGTCCGTTGCCAGAAGTGGGAGGCAGACCGCCAGGAAACCTAATCCGCAGACTCTATGAATGTTTTGGGAATTTTTCAGGAAACGTACTTTTGCCACCCCGTTTACTTCAGCTTGAGGTCGAGGGCCGGTCGCTGAAAGAAGCGGCGGATTTATGTGGCGTTACCCACAACACGGCCAAGTCGCAGCTCAAGAGCGTTTTCTGGAAAACTGAAGTGAAGCGTCAGGGCGAGCTGATCCGCTTGCTGTTGAATACATCGGGCGGACTGCGTCCAAGGATTGAAAAGAAATAATCTACTCATCCTGCCGAGCAAATTCTTACAGGCGATCGTCTTACAGGCGATCGCAGAGAATTTTCCCTATGTCGCGGTGGCTGCTGAAGTATGGAAACAATCTGCGATGGCTTCGTTTCTGGGCGGTAGACAATTAAATACGAATAAATAGGGAAAAACTTCACGGATTCATCGGTCAAATCCTTGCGTGAGTGTCCAGCGTGCGGCATCCTCGCCAGCAAAATGATCCGGTCCAGGATAGCCGATTCGACCCGGTGTGCCGTCTCAAAGCTGCCCTGTTCCTTGATGTAGCGCCAGATTTCTACAAGATCAAGGGCGGCCTCTGGCGCGAGGACGTGGCGAGTCGTCATTCAGGGGCGCGGTCAGATTTGGCCCTCAATCCGGCGAGATACTCATTCACTCGGGCTTCCGGGATTCCTTCACCTCGCTCAAGCTGATCGAGTCCTCGTCGAATTTTCGCGCCATTCGCTTCCCGGTTTTCTAGAAGCCAACGGTTCTGTTCCTCCTGCGTTTCCAGCAGGCGGGCAAGAACTTCTTCCAGATTGCGCGAGCCCTTTGATTGGAGTTGCTTCTGAATTCTGGCTTCAAGGGCCGGATCGCGGATTTCTATGTTCATTACCTCATCATCCTCTCGTGGCAGACAAATCTCATTTTACTGGATGCTCGATTTCAGGGAAAGTCCGGCGTTCCGCCCATGGGAGTGGGAATCCACCCTGTCGCAAAAAGCGCGAAAGGATGAGGCACCCCGGGGACGCGCCCTCGCCCCGTTGGGGATGTTTCGACTGCTTGGAGCTTTCGCGAGCGAAAGCTCCACTTCGCTCAATATGACACTTCGGAGTTACGGTTCGACCTTGTAGAGCGCCACCATGCCGGCGTCCATGTGCTCGTCGATGTGACAATGGTAGAGCCATACGCCCGGATCGTCGGGGACCATGTCCACGGTCAGCATTTGCGCTGGCATGAGGGTCACCACGTCAGTACGCTTGCCATTGTCCATGACGACGTTTCCGTGCCAGTGCGGGGTATGAACGTTCACGCCTTCGCCCAGGCTTAGCAGGTACCAGCGCACGCGCTCGCCCTTTTTCATCGTCATGAGCGGCCCATTCGCATAAATGTAGCCGTTAATAGTGCCTTTGAAGTTGGCGGCGGCAAATCCGGTTCCTGTGGGCGAAAGGTTGCCCTCGTTATCTGCGGGATTGAACTCGAGCTTCTTAATTCCCTTGGGATCGCTGGTGTAAGTCTGGATGTTATGGTCGAGATACCAACTGGCATTCTCATCGAAGAACATAAACAAGCTGACGAATTCGCGGTCAACGTCTTTAGGCCTGCCCGTTGGGCCTGCCATACCGCGCTTCGTGATAATAATGGCGCCCACTAATCCGCTTTCTACATCGCGGCTTCCGTGAGAGTGATAAAGCCAAACCAGTGAACTGCCGTCATTCGGCCCCGGGCCGGCGCGCTCAGGAACCTGCCAGGTGTAAAGGTGGGTGTGGCCGGGAGCCACCGAGTCGTCTTCTTTGTCGGCGCCGGAAGTGCCATCGTCATACATCGAGCCTTCGGAATCTTTGTTGTAGAAAACTCCGTGGGGATGAAGACTGCAAGCATGCGTGGCGTTGTTCTTGAAATGAACCAGAATCGTGTCGCCGACTTCGGCGCGGATGATGGGACCAAGAATTCCAGCGTGTTCCCACTCTGGCGAGCGGGGTTTAAGATGGCTGAAGCTCTCGTCGGTGTACTCGCGGTAAATCGCCTTCCGGTACACTTTGCCGATACGGTGTGGCCCCTGCTCGACGAACACCAGGGGATAGCCTTCGAACTTCATCCCCATCATTTTGTTCATGCCGCTGGGCGCGTAGTCCCATTCCACTTCGTCGGCGGCGATAAAATAGGTATGGGTTTGAGGAGCATCGAGCCCATTCGCCGCGACCGTCAAGCCAATCAAGAATGTGAGACAGAGGGGTGCGGCAAGTCCACGGATCGATCTGCGGATCATTTGAGCTCCTCGTGAATAGGGATCTGTAGTTGGGAAAAAAGTCAGCGGCACAGGGTACCACAGATAGAAATCCAGCCGGCGGGGGTAGGGATGTTTCGACTGCTTGCAGCTTTCGCAAGCGAAAGCTCCACTTCGCTCAACATGACACGAGGTTCTTCACGCCGGACAGTTCTCATTCCGCTCCACGAATCGATCATTCCATCTATAATCGGGTTGCTTATTTCCGGAGGAAATTATGCCCGACGCAATTCCAGAGAAATATCGCGATCTTTTTACTAAGCGCGCCTTTGCCAACCTGGCTACCTTAATGCCTGACGGGCGCCCTCAGGTGACCCCGATTTGGTGTGACTTTGACGGCGAGTATGTCGTTTTCAACTCCGCCAAGGGACGGCAGAAAGACCGCAACGTGCGCCGCGATCCGAGGGTTTCTGTGGCGATTGTCGATCCCGACAATCCTTACCGGTATCTGGAAATTCGCGGACGGGTGGTTGAAATTACCGAAGAGGGCGCCGACGCTTCGATCGACAAGCTGGCGAAGAAATATTTAGGGGTGGATAAGTATCCATACGGGCAGCCGGGCGAGGTGCGTGTGATTTACAAGATCCAACCGGAACATACAAATGTGATGGGCTAGAAAGTTGTTTGCTGCCTTTGCTTCTGTGGCGCGGACACTCTTGTCCGCGAAAAGCTTAAAGTCAAAGGCCGCGGACAATAGTGTCCGCGCCACAGAAGCAAAAGCTATTCTCCGCCGACGGTTAGTCCGTCGACGCGGATTGTGGGCGACGCGACAGAGCCGCGGAATTCTAGATCGTTCCCAATTTCGGAGATGTTAAAAAACAATTCTTTTAGATTGCCGGCGACCGTAATTTCTTCCACGGGATAAGTCAGCTCCCCGCCGGAAATCCACATGCCGGACGCGCCGCGAGAATAATCGCCTGTGACCAGATTTGCGCCGTGTCCGAGAAATTCCGTGACGTATAACCCTTCTTTAATATTGGAAATGATTTGCTGCGGAGTCTTCTCGCCGGCCTGCAAGAAATAATTTCCGGGACCGATTCCCGGAGTTCCGGCTAATCCGCGCGAGGCGTTCGCTGTGGTCTCGAGTCCGAGTTTCTTTGCGGTATACGTATTCAGCAAATAAGATTTCAGCACACCTTTTTCGATGACCACGGTGCGCTTCGTGGGCACGCCTTCGCCGTCAAAGGGACTGGTGCCGAAGCCGCCGGGAATCGTGCCGTCGTCAATGATCGTGATTTGGTCGCCGGCAATTTTCTGTCCCAACTTGCCAGCTAAGAACGACGCGCCCCGATAAACGGAATCGCCGTTAATGCCTTCGAAAATGTGTTCCAGAATCGACGTAGCGATCAAGGGATCGAAAACGATCGGCACCTGCGCGGTTTTGGCCTTCCTGGCGCCTAATCTACGCAACGTTCGTTGGGCTGCTATCTTTCCGACTTTTTCTGGCGAATCTAATCGTCCCAAATTTCGCGCCACGGAGTACCAATAATCGCGCTGCATCGCGCCGTTCTCGGACTGCGCTATCGGAATCGCCGCAATCGAACAATAAGATCGTTTATATTCGCCGACGAAGCCATGCGAATTCGCCAGGATTTTGTGTCCGGTGGCGGCATCGAATGAACCGCCTTCAGAATTCTTGATGCGGGGATCGAAATCGAGCGCGGCTTTCTCCGTGCGGCGCGCATAGTTAATTCTTTCTTCGCCGGGGAGCGAATAAACATCTGCGAAAAATAGTTGGAGATCTTCCGAGAGCGAACCGAGTTGTGACGGGTCGGGAATGCCGGAGTACGGATCTTCGGAGGTAATTTTCGCCAGCGTCAAAGCGGAGGTCAACATGCGAGTCAAACCGTCGCGGGAGAAGTCGCTGGAATAAGTGCTGGCGGAGCGCTTGCCATGAAATATGCGGACGCCGATGGACTTCGAGCCCGATTCTTTGAGCGTCTCGACCTGCCCGAGACGAACGAGCGTCGAAAATTCGTCACCTTCGCGGACTACGCATTCGGCGGCGGTGGCGCCTCCGGCCATGGCACGCTTGACGATGTCCTGAGCCAGTTCTCGGAGGTCGGTTTCGATTTTTACGCTGGGTGTTTCGAGTTGCGTGGAGGACATTGATTCCTTTGGAGAGCACGAAGCTTCGCTTCGCGGGCAGATGAGGACATCCGCCCCTGCGTGAATTCAAAAACAAAAGCAGATTCCTCGCGGATTGAATCCGCTCGGAATGACAAAGTTTTAATAGTGAGAACTAAAACACGATCTACTGCATGAAGCCGCCGACATCTTTCTTGGCGGTTCCACCGACAGTCAAACGATCGATCTTGATCGTGGGAATTCCGACGCCTACGGGAACGGCCTGTCCGTCTTTTCCACAGGTGCCGACACCTTCATCGAGTTTGAGGTCGTTTCCGACCATCGACACGCGAGTTAGGACATCGGGACCGTTGCCGATCAGCGTAGCCCCTTTTATGGGAGCGGTAATCCGTCCATCTTCAATCATGTAGGCTTCGGAGGCAGCGAACACGAACTTGCCATTCGTGATGTCTACCTGGCCTCCGCCGAAATTGACCGCGTAGACGCCGTGTTTGACGGATCGAATGATGTCTTCAGGCGCGTCATCGCCCGGAAGCATATAAGTGTTCGTCATGCGCGGCATGGGGATGTGCTCGTAGCTCTCGCGGCGGCCATTGCCGGTATCTGCCATGCCGAGCAATCGCGCCGAAAGCTTGTCGCTCAAGTATCCCTTCAAAATACCGTTCTCGATGAGAACCGTATTCTGTGTTGGCTCGCCTTCGTCATCTACGTTCAAAGAGCCACGGCGTCCCGGCATCGTCCCGTTGTCCACCACGGTGCATTTTTCGCTGGCGACACGCCTGCCGATCAATCCGGCGAAGGCTGATGTCTGTTTGCGATTGAAATCCGCTTCCAGACCGTGTCCGACTGCCTCATGCAGCAACACTCCCGGCCACCCCGGGCCGAGGACAACTTCCATATCGCCGGCTGGAGCCTCGCGCGCGTCCAATTGCAAGATCGCTTGACGGGAAGCTTCATTCGCAAAGTATTCAGGCGTCTTCTCGCCGAAGAAAAAGTCGAGGGCAACGCGTCCGCCGCCGCCGGAGCTGCCACGGGCGGAGTTAGTCTCAGTCTTGGCGATGCACGAAACATTTAATCGGGCCAGCGGCTGCGTGTCTTCGGCATAGGTACCGTCGGAACCCAGAACTAAGATATTGCGAAGCTCGTCGGCATAGCTGGCCCGAACTTCCTTAATTCGAGGATCGTAAGCGCGGGCCGTCTTATCGGCACGCATCACCAGCTCAACCTTTGCCGATATCTCGGCGTCGACGGATGGCAGGGTTATCGGATACAGGCTCCGCGCCGGCTTTTCCTGGAAACCAACTATCGGCGTCTTGGCGGGGCCGCTCGCGATCAACGCTGCCGTCCGCGCGGCATGCAAAATACGCTCCGGCGACAGATCATCGGTATAGGCGTATCCAGTGCGCTCGCCGGAAATTACGCGAACCCCGCAACCCGCTGAAATGCCCTGCGACGCCGACTTGACCATCGACTCATCCATGCTCAAAGCAGTCGAGGAAAGATATTCAAAATAAAGGTCGGCATAATCGCCACCCGCTGACAAAGCCGCAGCCAAATAATTCTCCAGGCCGCGCTCAGTCAACCCGTAATGCTCGAAGAAAAATCGATTCTTATGCACCTTAATTGGATGCCGCCTTAGTGGGAAAGACTCCCAAGATTGATCTTAATAGATTATCCCATATGCAATTCGAGACCAGCGCGCCTTGGTTAACTACGTAGGGCCGTGTTCAATTACGTTGGTTGGACGATGGTCACGCGCGTTGTTAGGCGGGCGCGATAGATGCTATTGCTGGCGGCGACTTCTCCGACTACGTCGACGTTGACGCTGTAGGTCCCATAGGGAAGGTTTTCTCCGAAGGGAATTTCGAAATCGCTGGCGCCCTGTTTCAATGGAAAATGTTGATAGCCGATGGCGGTGGCGCGTCCGTTTTCATTGACCGCCAATACGACCATTGTGAGATCGAAATCCTCGCCGGTCTGATTCGAGACTTTGATAGACCCATCCACCCGCATGCCGTTTACCTTGGGTGGATTTCCCCACCGAACTACCAGTGGAGTCACGACCAGCAGTGTGAAAGATTTCGTGATCTGCTGGACGGGAATTCCGCTATCGGCGATCGTCACGGCAAACGAAAATTCTCCGGTTTTAGTGGGACTGCCTTGGATTACGCCGTTGGGAGTCAAAGTAACCCCGGGGGGAAGAGAGCCGCTGGAAACTTTCCACCTGAGCGGGGTGATGCCGCCGTCGGCATGCATTTCCATTCGATATTCGCGATGGAAATATCCTTTGGGAAGCTGCGTGGTTTTCACCACCAACGGCGGCCCCGTGGCAGCGCCCTGCTGGGCAAATGAAAAAGTGCAATTCAGCGCGAGCAGATAGCAGAGAAATAAAATCCCGGCACGATCGAAATGACTGAATCGCATTGTAGGCATTATAGGCCGCGGGATATTCGCCGCATCCTGCTTTCTACGCCATCAGACGGCGATCAGTTCGAAAGCGGGATAATCCTGGACAATCTCGTCAAAAGCTTCGGCGGGCGAACCGGCTGGCACGGGAAAAAATCCTTGCACCTCGCTCTTGAACTGATCCAGATAAGCTTTTAGGACGCTCGGCTTTTCCTGGTCCGAAAGCGGACGCAGTCTGAACTTCAGCGCGGTCGCGCCTTTTTTCAAAGCGATTTCCCCTGCGGATTCGGCGTTGCGGACCCATTGGGTCCGCCCGCGCGGCGCGACCAGGTACTGCTTCCCGTCAAGCTCCAACATATTTACCGGAGTGGAATAAATGCGTCCGCTCTTGCGGCCACGCACTTCGAGAAGATATTTATGCTTGAAGCCAAAGCCGAGGCCGATCAAGAATCCAAATGCTTTGTTAAAAATGCGTTCCACCGCGGTAGGGGCGCGAAACATAGGCAACTCGGAACTCATAGCTTGAAGTGTACCGCTAAGGTAGGCTCCAATAATCGCCGCGGAAATAAAGAAGCGGCTCTCCTTCCCGAATAACAACCTCTTCCACTTGCGCAATAAAGATGGTGTGATCGCCGGCATCCTGCGCGGAATGTAATTTGCATTCGAGGAAGGCTAACGCGCCATGCAGCACGGGCGTTCCGTGCTCAGTTCGATCAAAATGTGCGCCGGCTTTCTCTGCATCCGCATGATTGGGAATGGGCAGAGCGTAATATTCGGAAATCTCGCGTTGATTGGTCGAGAGAATGTTCACGCCGAATCGCTGCCTCGCGTGAACGTGAGCGTGAGTGCGGGCCTTTTTGTCGACGCAAATCAATGCGAGCGGCGGATCGAGCGATACCGAGCAGAAAGCATTCGCCGTCATCCCATGAACCTGACCTTCATAATCCACGCTGATTACGGTGACGCCGGTGGCAAAGCATCCCATGGCGCGCCGGAAATCCGCTGGAGAGATCATTAGGGCTTCAAATGTTTACCATGATTGAGGCCGCTATGCGATAGGTTCCGCAACTCTAATGTATGATTTTCGCTGCGGAATTATCATGCTGGCGCAAGCTCAATGGAGAAGCGAGGAATTGGCGGAGTTGTTGCAAACGCCGTTAACGCGAGATTCGGCGCGCCAACTTCTCTCTTGCGACGACGATTCTCTCCCGCCGCTGCTTGCGGCCGCTCGCGAAACGAAACAACGATTTAAGCCGGACGTTATCACGTATTCGCGAAAGGTTTTTCTCCCGCTCACAAATCTTTGCCGCGATTATTGCGGATATTGCACCTTCCGTCGCGATCCCGGACAGCCCGGGGCGCATACCATGACCCCCGACGAAGTACTTGACATAGCTCGAGCCGGCGAGAAACTGGGATGCACGGAAGCATTATTCAGCCTCGGCGATAAGCCTGAACTCAACTTTCCCGAGATGCGTGACACTTTGCGCGGTCTGGGGTATAAGTCCACGCTGCAATATCTGGAAGCGATGTGCGAGTTGGTTTTGCGCGAAACAAGTTTGCTGCCGCATCCGAATCCTGGATTGCTTAGCGCGGAATGGATCACACGCCTTGCCGCGGTTTCGCCCAGCATGGGATTGATGCTCGAAAGCACCAACGATTCGCTGCTGCAATTGGGACGCGCACATTACAATGCGCCGGATAAACTGCCGTCGAAGCGCCTGCGGATGATCGAAGAAGCAGGGAAGCAGGGTATCCCGTTCACCACGGGACTGCTGATTGGGATTGGCGAGTCGTTTGCAGATCGAATCGACACTTTGCTCGCAATTCGCGCATTGCACGGTCAATATGGGCACGTCCAAGAAGTGATCATCCAAAATTTCCGCGCCAAGCCGGAAATTCCAATGAGTGCTTCGCCTGAGCCGACGCAAGGCGAAATGATGCGCACCATTGCAGTTGCGCGCCTACTCATGCCGAAGATGAATATTCAGGCGCCGCCCAATCTTTCAGCTCCTTATTACGAGGACCTCATTGACGCGGGCATAAACGACTGGGGAGGGATTTCGTCGCTGACGCCGGATTTCATCAATCCTGAAAAGCCGTGGCCGCATCTCGGTCGGCTAAAGTTGCGAACCGAAGCCAAAGGATGTCAATTGCGGCAGCGCCTTCCGGTATATCCGGAATTTGTGGCGGCGGCGATAAAACATTCTGGGTTGCTGCGAGAGAAGCTCGTGACCGCAGCGGATGACGAGGGCTACGTGCGGAAGGCCGCATGATTACCGTACTTACGGGCGGCACCGGCGGTGCCAAATTTGTGGATGGGCTAAGCCAAGTCGTGCCTCCAGATGAACTCACCATCATCGTGAATACTGGAGACGACCTGCGGTGGTGGGGACTCTCAGTATCTCCGGATATCGATTCCATTCTGTATGTTCTCGCTGGATTGTTGAGCCAGGAACGCGGATGGGGTTTTAAACACGATACTTTTTTCTGCCTGCAAACGATGGCGGATCTAAATGAAGACGCGTGGTTCAAGATAGGCGATCGTGACCTCGCGATTCATCTTCTGCGCACGAAATTGTTATTGGAAGGCAAGACTCTGACCGAAGCCACAGCGGAGCTTGCTGCGAGACTTAACATCGCGGCGCGAGTCTTGCCGATGAGCAATAATAAAGTAGAGACGAAGATCGAGACATCAGCAGGCGAACTCAGCTTCGAAGAATATTTCGTAAAGCGCCGCTATCAGGATGAAGTGGTTTCTGTGCGCTTCGAAGGTGCGGATAAGGCCGAGGCTGCGCCGGGGGTGATAGATGCAATTTTATCGTCGGACGCCGTGATGCTGGCGCCGAGTAATCCGATTACCAGCATCGGACCAATTCTCGCAATTCGAAGAATCGGGGAAGCGCTGCGGGAAACTGCCGCGCAAGTTATTGCGGTCAGTCCCATCGTTGGCGATGCGCCAGTCTCCGGTCCTGCCGGCGGCCTCATGGCTTCTCAAGGGTTGCCTGTGTCGATCGGCGGCGTGGCGAAAGCATACGAAGATTTTTTGGACGTTTTGATCGTCGATACGCTGGATGCGGAGAAAGGCAAATTGCTTGGGCGTGAAGGCCTGCGCGTTCATTCCACCAACACCATCATGCGCACCGCCGCAGACAAAGCGAATCTCGCCCGGGAAGCGCTCGCACATATTGCCGCGCACGCTGGATCTGGGCGATGATTCTGATTCCAGTCAAGAATCTAAAAAATGCAAAGCAACGGCTGGCCGCGGTACTGGATCAATCGGCGCGCACTGAATTGGCGCAGGCAATGCTGACCGACGTGCTTGAGACGGTGAACTCATGCGCAGATAGACTCCAGGTGAGTCTGGTCACCAGTGACCCTTTCGCGATTGCATTGGCGAAGAGCTTTGATCTTGATGTGATTTCGGACTCAGAGGCGCACAGCGAAACCGAGGCCATCGCAATTGCGACGCGCGCGTGTGAAGAGCGCGGCGACAAATTCACGCTGGTTATTCCCGCGGACATTCCTCTGATGAGCGTTTCGGAACTTGAAACGGTTCTTCGCGCGGCGCCATTGGAAGGCAGCGTCCTGGTACCTTCGTCGGATAAGCGGGGTACGAACGCCGTGCTGCGACGACCATGCGGACTGTTCCCATTGCGTTTTGGGAACGATAGCTTCGCACCCCATCTGGCTTCCGCAAAGTCATCGGGCAAACCGTGCATAGAACTTTCGCTCCCCGGAATCGGCCTCGACATCGATAATCCTACAGACTTGCGGTTGCTGGCGGAGGCTTGCGGAGAGAAGAGATCGCAGATTCTCGCGCGGCGATGGAATTTCAGCGAAGTCCCGCAAGCGGCGAACGGCCGATGAAGCACGTTCCCGGGGAGATTCGAATCCTGCCATTGCCACTCGATGGCGAAATTCAGGCAGGAGATTCCGTCGCCGGCAAATTATTGCAAGCAATTCGGCAGCGTGGATTGCGGCTCGAGGCAGGGGACATTTTGATTGTGAAGCACAAAATTGTTTCCAAGGCCGAAGGTCAGATTGTTGATTTGGAAACTATCGAGCCATCCTCGGAGTCTCGCAAATGGGCGCGAAAATACCGTCTGGATGCTCGCGTGGTTGAGATTGCGATTTCGCAAAGCAGGCGAACCGTGCGGCGCAAGCGCGGGGTGCTGATTACTGAGACCCTTCATGGTTTTGTTTGCGCCAACAGCGGCGTGGATGTCTCGAATGTCGATGGGGGCCGCAGCGCGCTGCTGCTGCCGCAGGATCCAGACCGGTGCGCCGGTGCGATTTGTCGCGCGATCAAGAAGCACCTTGGAATTTCCGTTCCTGTGATCATCAGCGATAGTTTTGGACGTCCCTGGCGCGAGGGGTTGACCGAAGTTGCCATAGGAATAGCAGGAATGAAAGCGCTGCACGACTATCGCCGGCAGCGCGATTCGCATCAATACATTTTGCAAGCCAGCATCGAAGCGGTTGCTGACGAATTGGCATGCGCGGCCGGATTGGTGTGCGGAAAATTATCGCGCATTCCCGCATGCATCATTCGCGGATTTGCTTATCAGAAGGGTCGAGGACGAGCGCGGGATTTGATTCGTCCAGCAGCCACCGATTTGTTCCGGTAATATCACGTAGAGACAGCCGTCCCCGGTGTCCATATCGAGCACCGCTCGACGGCGGATCATAAAGTATGGCGAGAAATCTCACGCAATCCGAACTCGAAAGTTTTCCATCCCTCGAATGGTCCACAATCGCCTCGCAAGTTAGCTGCGAAGCGCGCGATGCCCTGGAACAGGTCTTTCGGAGTTTAGAGGGTGCAACCCTTTCGCGCGAGCAGTGTTTAGTGCTGGCGAATGCGGAAGGCGACGATCTTTTGGGGTTGCTGTGCGCTGCGAATCTTCTACGCTCCGAGTTGGCAGGCAACATCGTGACTTACGTGGTCAACCGCAACATTAATTTCACGAATATTTGCTTCGTGGGATGCAAGTTCTGCGCCTTTAGTCGTGGTCCGCGCGAATCCGACACATACTTTCTAGATCCCGAAGAGGTTGCCCACAAAGCGGTCGAGGCTGCGCAACTGAGCGCGACCGAAGTCTGCATCCAAGGTGGTCTTCCCCACGGCCTGCCGCCTTTTTACTATCGCGACATTTTGCGTGCCGTGAAGCGGGCTGTGCCGGCAATGCACATCCACGCGTTTTCGCCGATGGAGATCATGTACGGACTCGAACTCACCGGCATGTCCCTTCCCGATTACCTCAGCATGTTAAAAGACAACGGCCTCGGTACGTTGCCTGGGACTGCTGCGGAAATTCTCGATGATCAGGTGCGTTATGTTCTCTCGCGCAACAAGCTTTCGAGCGAAGAGTGGGAGCGGGTGATTCGTACCGCGCATCAATGTGGAATCCGCACGACATCAACGCTGATGTACGGTCACGTTGAGACTCCGGAACATTGGGTGAATCAACTGTTGCTCTTGCGGGGGATTCAGCAGGAGACGGGCGGCTTTACGGAATTTGTTCCACTGGGTTTCGTTCACCAGAACACTTTACTTTTCCAACAGGGGCTCTCCCGGGCCGGTCCTACTTTGGCCGAACATCTAAAAATCCATGCGTTGGCTCGTGTCATGCTTGCCGGATCGATCAATAATATTCAGGTCTCTTGGGTGAAGCTGAACCGGCGACTGTCGCAGCTTTGCCTGCACGCGGGCGCAAATGATTATGGTGGAACGCTGATGGAAGAAAACATTTCGCGCGAAGCGGGCGCGACTGCCGGGCAATATACCAGCCCGGAAGATTTCCAACATTTGATTATGGAAATGGGTCGCATCCCTGCGGAACGCAATACGGTTTACACGCGAATCAATATCAAGTCAGCTTGTGATCAATTCTCGGCGGAAGAAATCGCTGGACCGAGTTTCGCGTGATCCGTCCCATCGCTGTACTTGGAGGCACCGGACCTGAGGGCTTTGGCCTCGCACTGCGATGGGTGCGTGCCGGCGAAACGGTGATCATCGGGTCGCGCGATGCCGGACGCGCCCAGGATGCGGCGGCAAAAATAAAACGAGCAACTGGCGAACAAGCCAAAGTTTCCGGGGACGAGAATCTAGCCGCTTGCGCGCGGGCTGGGATTCTGGTGTTAACCGTTCCGTTTGAAGGTCACGCGAAACTGCTCAAGCAAATCAAATCGTGCATCGTCCCGGGAACGATTGTCGTCGATACTACAGTTCCTCTCGCCGCCAGCGTGGGCGGACGTGCGACGCGCACTTTGGGCGTCTGGCAGGGCTCGGCGGCGCAACAATGCGCCGAACTGGTTCCGGCTGGCATTCCAGTGGTGGCGGCGTTTCAGAGCGTGTCGTCCGAGCTGTTAAATTCTGATCAGTCCGTTGACTGCGACGTGATCGTTTGTGGAGATGATCCGAGCGCCAACAAAGAAGTGCAAGCCCTCGCCGTCAAAATTCTCGGAGTAAGGGCAATCGACGGCGGCAAACTGGAGAATGCCCGCATCCTGGAACAAATCACCGCGCTTCTAATCGGACTGAATATCCGCCACAAGGGACATTCCGGCATCCGCATCACCGGCCTCCCCGACGCAGCGTATCATCTCTAAATCTTGCCCGATCCGGCGCCAGCATCGCAGCGCACTGGTACTGCTACCGCTCGTGAAAACCCCGGAGCGGCGGTCGATTTTCGCGCCACATCTTATCGTCTGGAGAATGGCCGCGAACTGCTGCATGATTTGAATCTGGAGGTGCAGCGCGGCGAAACGCTGGTCCTGTTAGGACGCAGCGGATGCGGGAAAACCACCACGCTCAAACTTATTAACCGCCTGCTGATTGCGACGTCCGGCGAAGTGTTCGTGGAAGGCCGATCTCTCGGCGAATGGGATGTGATTCGATTGCGACGCGGCATCGGATACGTGATTCAGGATGTAGGCCTGTTCCCGCATTTCACCATCGAGAAAAACATCGGACTCGTGCCCAAGATCGAAGGATGGTCCACCGAACGAATCCATCACAGGGTGGAAGAATTGATGAAACTCACAGGACTGGATTCGCAGATCGGGTCCAGATATCCGCATGAGCTTTCTGGAGGACAACGGCAAAGAGTGGGAGTGGCGCGGGCGCTGGCCGCCGATCCTCCGATTCTGCTCATGGATGAGCCGTTCGGCGCGCTCGATCCTCTGACGCGCGCGGAATTACAAAAAGAATTTTCAGCTTTGCAGCGCCGGTTAAAGAAATCGGTGGTGTTTGTGACCCATGATTTGCGGGAAGCGCTTATGCTGGGCGACCGAATCGCCCTCATGGATGCGGGACGGCTGGTAACGATTCTCACGCCAGACGAATTCATGGAGTCGCAAGAGCCCCTGGTATCCGCGTATATGGCAGCGTTTTTCGCTAACCCAAGCAAGAAGGAGCGGTCATGAGTCTGTGGCAATTCATCCTTCAAAACCACGTTGAAATGTTGCAACTCACACTTGAGCATCTGTGGATGGTTGGCTGCTCCACGGTGCTAGCAGTAGTCATTGGAATTCCGTTGGGGATTCTGATCACGCGCTGGCCGCGGCTGAATAAGCCGATCCTAGGCAGCGCAAATATTATTCAAACTATTCCGAGCCTTGCATTGTTCGGATTTCTGCTGCCCGCGCCGTGGATTGGCGCCCGTGCCGATCGCCTTGCGATTCTGGCATTAACGCTATATGCGCTGCTGCCACTGATTAGAAATACTTATGTCGGAATTCGGGGAGTCGATCGCTCGGTGGTTGAAGCTGGGCGCGGAATGGGGATGACGGGCTCGCAACTTTTGTGGCAGGTGGAATTGCCTCTCGCGCTCGGAGTAATCATCGCGGGGGTGCGCGTGGCGACGGTCATCTCGGTTGGCCTGGCAACCATTGCCGCGGCTATCGGCGCGGGCGGCCTCGGCGAATATATTTTTCGCGGGCTCGCCATGGTCAACAATCAGGTAATCCTGGCGGGGGCAATTCCAGCCGCGCTGATGGCTTTGGTTGCGGACACCGGCCTAGGTTGGCTGGAGAAGCGCATGGCGCATTAAACAATAAGCGATGGCTCGAAAACTTTGTGTGCTCCTCGCCTTAGTGGCTCTAATCTCCTGCGGGCCTCCTCGCGCCAACTTAGTCGTCGTCGGCTCCAAGAACTTCACTGAACAACTCATTCTCGCGGAATTATTTGCAGAGCAAATCGAGGCTAAGACCCACCTTCCAGTTGAGCGCCGTTTTTACCTGGCGGGAACTTACATTTGTCAGCAGGCGATTCTCGCGGGACGCATTGACATTTATCCCGAATACACCGGCACCGCTTTAACCGCTGTGCTAAAAGAGCCAGCTCACGGCAGCAAACAGGATGTTTACGCGCGAGTGAAAGCTGAATACGCGAGGCGCTTCAATCTTGTGGTCGGTCCGCCGCTGGGATTCAATGACACTTTTGCCATCGAAATTCGCGGCGCCGACGCCCGCAGCCTGCATGTGGAAACGATTTCGCAAGCGGCAGCATATACTCCGCACTGGCGCGCGGGCTTCGGTTACGAATTTATGGAGCGTCCCGACGGCTACAAGGGTTTCGCGGCAACCTACGTGCTGCACTTCGCGGAGCCGCCGCGCATCATGGACTTGGGACTGCTCACGCGCGCGCTCACTAATAAGCAAGTCGACCTCATCGCCGGCAATATGACCGATGGCCTGATTCCGGCCTTGGATTTGTACGTCCTCAAAGATGACCGCAATTATTTTCCGCCGTATGAAGCCGTGCCGATCATGCGGCAGGATATGTTGACCCGTCATCCGGAAGTAGGGAACGCACTGGACGCCCTCGCTGGAAAAATCTCCGACGAAGAGATGCGTCAACTGAACTACGCTGTCGATGGCCAGCACAGGGACGTGAAAGAGGTAGTCCGGGAATTTCTAAGAAAGAAGGGACTGTAGAACCCTGCTTCTCGTAAGTTGTCATCGCAAGCGAAGTCGAGGGACTTGCTGGTCTTGTGATGTTAGGGTTGTGACAAAAATAACGGCCAAGTCCTCCCGAAACGCGCCATATATAATACGATTTCATCATGCGACGAGCATAAATCAACCCGTGCGCGGCTAGCGGCGAGAGAGTATTGGGAGGATGAACTTGAGGACTATCGTGCAGAGCTTGCTTCTTTCGATTGCATTGTCGGTATTTGTTTTTGTCTCTTTTTCGCCGTCCTGGGCCGACGACTCTTCTTTTCACAACGCGCCTGCATCGGCCGATAAGCTGAAAAATCCTTTCTCCGGACAAGAACAAGCAGCGCCGGAAGGGGCCAAACACTATGCCCAAAATTGCTCGAAGTGCCACGGCGCGAACGGGCAGGGAACCGGGAACATTCCGCCGCTGAAGGAAGGTCCGGCACAATCCGTGAGCGATGGAGAACTGTTCTGGTTCATCACCAAGGGCGACATTAATAACGGTATGCCTTCCTGGAAGGCGCTTCCTCGTGCGCAGCGCTGGCAGATTGTGAGCTTCGTGAAAACATTGCCAAACGCGCCGAAGGCCGAGGCTGCTGCTATGCCCGAACCATCCGCGCCTGAAAACAACACAGCAAAATCTCCGCAGGCGCCGTTCACCGACTATCGCTATGAGCAACCTGGCACTTCACGAAAAATTAACGTCAGAGATTTGCCGCAGCCGTATGCTTCGAAATCTTCAAACAATGGCCCGGAGCTGGTTCCAAGGCCGCAAGATGCATGGCCGAAAGCGCTCCCTGGTTTCAAAGTAGATCAGTACGTCACCGATCTGGATAATCCTCGCCTGATCACCACCGCTCCCAACGGAGATTATTTTGTTGCCGAAAGCGACCCCGGAAAAATTCTCATCTTCCGCGGAATCACCGCCGATGGCAAGCCGCAACAGACCGAGACTTTCGCCTCTGGACTGAAGCAGCCATATGGCATCGCGTTCTATCCTCCAGGCGCGAACCCGCAATGGGTTTACGTTGGCGATACCGATGCTGTGGTCCGGTTCCCGTATCAAAACGGAGACCTGAAGGCTCGTGGCGCCCCCGAACATATCGTTGACTTGCCGCATGGCGGAGGTCATTGGACTCGCTCCATTCAATTCACCAAGGATGGCAAGAAGATGTTCGTCGCTGTCGGCTCGGCATCGAATATCGATGACCCCGACACCCATTCCGGCGAGAAAAATCGCGCCGATATTCTGGAGTTCAATCCCGATGGCTCCGGCATGCGCATTTACGCTTACGGCATCCGCAATGCCGGCGGCGGACTCGCGATCGATCCCCTAGACGGAGAGCTGTGGTGCTCGGTCAACGAACGCGACGCGCTCGGTGATAATTTGGTTCCGGATTACATCACCCATGTGAAAGATGGCGGCTTCTATGGTTGGCCGTGGTGGTACGTGGGCAATCATCAGGATCCGCGCCATCAGGGAGCGCATCCGGAGCTGAGAGATAAAGTCATCGTTCCCGACGTCCTGCTGCAACCGCACAACGCTTCCCTTGAACTCACTTTTTATGACGGCAAACAATTTCCTGAGGAATATCAGGGAGACATTTTTGCCTCCGAGCATGGTTCGTGGAACAAATCCGTCCGCGTAGGATACGAAGTGATTCGGGTTCCGCTGCATCACGGCGCGCACGCATCGGGTGACTATGAGGATTTCCTCACCGGCTTCGTCGTCGACAATGGACACGTTTGGGGACGTCCCGTCGGCATTACCGTCGCTACGGATGGCTCGCTGCTAGTCACGGACGACGGTTCAAATTCAATCTGGAGGGTCAGCTACACCGGAAAATAAATGCGCCGGGGCATTCGCGTTGGTTTCTTATCCTGCGAAGTAGTTTCGGCCCTACCGCTTGAGCGGCGCGGCTAGTGCATTCTGCCGGTCGAGACGAGTACACAGGTTTGACGCTGTGTAGCACGGTTGCTATGATGAATTCGCGGGGTGGAGCAGTCTGGTAGCTCGTTGGGCTCATAACCCAAAGGTCGTAGGTTCAAATCCTACCCCCGCAACCAAAGCAATCATAAGGTTACGGGCAATTGGGTATTTGTAGCGACTGTCCAAAACTGTCCAATAAAGGGGAACTGCCACACAGTTCCCCTTATTTATTGAATGGAGACCTGCTGGTTGGTAGGCCTTTTCAGAAGACGTTGCACAATTGGCCGATTGGCCTTGCGTTTTGCCAAGGCAGAAGCATTTCCATACTGGTCCATTGTGGTTGAAACCTGCGCGTGTCGCATGAGTTTTGACTTCCGCAAGGGACAGGGTGGGCACTTTTGGTCTAGCACGTCAATGAGATCGAAGCCCTGCACAGATTTCATTTATTCATTCGCACCAACAAGAAGAATGTGGAACTCAGCGAAGTGGGCCGCATCTTTGTCGAAGGGGCCCGTCTGGCGCTCTGGCACATAGACCGAGCCGTTCATGCTGCTCGCGAGGGGAGCGATAGCATTTTGACTATTGGGCACTCACCTGACGCCGACCTAGCAAATTATATCCGCCACCGGAACGGGAAAACGCAGCTCTGTACGCGGCTGGCGGTCGGACCAAAAAACGCTGGTTGGAACCTCGACTCTGGTCTAGAGATCAAGCATGATCCATGTTGGGGCATGGTCGCTCGCGTTTTCCTGCCCACGCGCCCATCGGTCGACACCGCCCTCCACGAGCCGGACCGACAAATGCGGCGAGAGCAGAAAGTGATCGAGTCGCATGCCTTTGTCCTTCTGCCAGCGTTCAAATTTGTAATCCCAGAATGTCCAGAGCGGCCCGTCCGGATGTACCTTCCGCATGGCGTCAGTCCAGCCTTGAGCCAGCAAACGCGCAAAGGCCTGTCGGCTCTCAGGTTGGATTAACGCGTTGTTATCCAACGACCGAGTCGGATAGATGTCCTGCGGAGTCGGCACAACATTGTAGTCACCGGCCAGCACCACGGGTGCGCCGCTTGCCATGAGTTCGGCGGCGTGGGCAATGAGGCGCTCAAACCAGGCCAGCTTGTAATTGAATTTCGGTCCCGGCTTCGGATTTCCGTTGGGGAGGTAGAGGGAAGTGATCAGGACTCCCTGAACCGCCGCTTCAATGTAGCGAGCTTGATGGTCTTCAGGATTATTGTCTTTAGAATTATGATCTTCAGAATTAAGACCTTGAGAATTTCCCGGCAAGCTTGTACGAGTCACCACGGGAGCATGGTTTCGCGCGAGAATGGCCACGCCGTTCCAGGAACGCTCCCCTTGCCAGACTGCTTCGTACCCGAGAGTCCGAAGGGCATTTACGGGAAAGGCTCCCTGCTCTGCCTTGAGCTCTTGGAGACTCACCACGTCCGGTTCAGCTTTCGCCAACCAAGCCAAGAGGTTGTCGAGCCGCTTATTGATGTTGTTAATGTTGAATGTGGCGACTTTCACCAAGTCCCTTTCCGTCCTTAGCGCCCTCTGGCGTGCCAAAAGGAACAAACGAGTTTGTTGCCCGGGCTCGCATTATTTTACCGGTGGAAAGAAATGAAAAAAACCGACCCAACGCTAACCTGGTGCAACGGGGGAGCCGGGGCGGAGCCCTCATGAGCGCTAACATGAGGGCGGGAGTTTAGCTGGACCGCAACTTCCCAGAAACCCGTTTATGGCCAACTTCCGGATCGCCGACAAACTGCTCAAAGTAGCCCCTTGACCAAATTGGGGGTAACATCGGAACACGATGAAGCTGAGTCGCGAAGTCGTGATCCGTATCGCTGAAGCCAGTATTATCGAGACAATTGAGGCATTTGTCCGTTTCAGACCGGGCTTTCACGGCGACACAGGGATTCGCGACTATCTATATCATCGGCTAATGACGGGTCTTCCCAACGGGGGAACCTATACCCGACCGGATGGCGGTGGGACCCTGCTGGCGCAGGCCGAATGGTACACGGTTCTTAAATACTGCAATACTGGCAATGGCGCTTCACGAGGGCGCTTCGATATTGGGGTTGCCGATCCGCAAGAGCTTGATTCAGCACTGCCCCGCCCGCTGATGACATTCGAATGCGGGCGCAACAAGAGCGCTTCGGTCCTCCTCGGTGATGTTGACGCCGCCGCGGACCATGAAGGCCCCTCACCCGCAGACATAACCAGACTGGCGCGTGAAATCAAGCACGCAACGCTGCCGTTAGGGTATGCTCTCGAGTTCTATGATGATAACCATAGGGAAGCCGAGCGCTGACCGAGCGGGTGCGCGAATGGATTTCCACGTCGAAGTGCGACGGCCTCCGCGTCGTCGTCTTGGCTTGTAGCGGCGGCGAGAGGCCCTCGTTAAGGTTTTTGCCGGAATCATGGGCAGGGCGGCTCTGGCTGGAGTTCGCGGCCGAACTGAAGCAGATTGAGTCCCTCTCTTGCGCAAGAAGAGGCGGATTGACTGACCTGGTCGGAAGAACCGGAGAGAGCCACACAAATCGTATCAGCTAGGAAGACTTCCTGTGTTCGTGTACTTCGGAGGCACGCCTCCTGATTGAATGCATCGAGCGCCAATTCCACAAGCAGGTTAAATTCGTCTTCGGCGGAAACAGCATGACCGTTAACTTGCGGCCGAGCGGCAAGCTGCTGAGGATCAACAGGAGTCAAAACACTGTGTCCGAGTGCCATCCAGCAATTACTCACGAGCTGGCGGTGCCGTTGCGCGACTCCACCGCGCGCTCTATTTATCGAATTGGGGAGGCCGATGATTTTCGCACTGCTGTTATCTCCGGCATTGGCAAGACACTCAGCGGCGCCATCATCCCCATGAAAGTTGAGGTTTGCACCTAGGCAAGCGCGTGCCGGGTGCCCCACTCATTCGCGTTCTTTGCAGTCCTTTAGTCACGGGTGAGGATAACCATGAATCCCGGTTCCTGTCTGTGACAGTGGCCATCGGTTTTGCGGTGGAATCCCCACTCATCCGCAAAAAGTGCGAATGAGTGGAGCACCCGGCCGGCCGCAAGCCGCGCCCCCATCTAAGACTAGTGCGAAGTGACGCGAGTCGCCCTTTAATAAGAGGAGTGCAATTCAAATGGAAGTGGGGCGTAATGAACCCTGCCCATGTGGCAGCAAAAAGAAGTACAAGAAATGCTGCGGAGACCCGTTGAGGGCTGAGACGCAACGCATTGAGTTCTACGAAACAACAGCCGGGCGCCACGTATTGGAAAAGGCGGTGGAAATGATGATTCCCAAGAAACCGCCTCGGATGGTTAGCCGCCCGCAAATGCAAACCGTTGCCTTCGGGCAAAAATTGCGCGTCGTACGGAACACAATCCACTTCCGGCCATTGGAGGAGACATTCTTTGATTTTCAGTTAAACGTGCTGTTCTGGACATTGGGCGAGGATTGGTACAACGCCGAAATGAAGAAGCCGCCCGACGGGCAGCACGTCATCATTAAATGGCGCACAGAAAGAAATGAACTCCTAAAAAAGTATCGCAAACCAGACGCCGCTCCGAATGAGCCCGTTAAAGCTCCTCTTACGGGCAATGTAAAAGCTCTGCAAGTGCTTGCGTCATCGTCACCAAATGGTATGAAGCCTCGCCGGTCCGAATCTTAATCGACGGCGGATGTGGCAAGGATGCAGGTGTCATCCTCGATTTCCTGCGCAGCCGGGGTTACACATATTTCTGGGCGATTCTCTGCTCTCATCTTCACAATGACCACGCCAGCGGTCTTATAAAGGTGGTGCGAAGTTCCGCTATTGCCTTCAGCCATGGCTGGATGCATGACATTACAAAGCACGTTAGCGCCGAGACACTTCGTCGCGCTTCGTCTGCCGATGATGGTATAAAGCAGGTAGTCGAGACAACCAAAGAACTAGCTGCGGCTTTTGCGAGTCGCGGTGTCACTCCGTTGGAACCATTCGCTGGTTTGACGATCTTCGCAATCCATGGCATGACGGTGCTCGGTCCATCGCTGCCTCTCTACAACAAAGTGATCGGAGAGTTTACCAAGGTGGATGCGCCTTTCCCGGCGCTATTTCCCGTACCTAGCAGACCTTCTCCGCTGTGGAATGCAATCGCACTTTCAACCCCGACCCCGCTCTCTGCGCTCGGCAGAATCGCTACGCCAAGTTCTAACAATTTAGCTTCGCTGCTGGGATCTGCACCGTGGGTGCCGTTGGCTGGAGTTCTTGAAGAATCGAGTGTGAAGAAGAATCCGAAGACGCAGCCCTACAACAATACAAGCGTCGTGCTTGGCGCGATCTTCAATGGTAGCAAGTTGCTATTTCCGGCTGATGCTGGAACAGAAGCGCTATCACATGTCGGCCCGGAGTGGAACCATCTCCTGTACTCCGGAATTCCGCATCACGGAAGCGATGGCAACTTTTCGCAATCGGACATCGAACGTTTTTGCCCGAGATTCGCCATCATTTCGGCAAAGGGCGACTCGTGTCATCCCAGCCGCGCCATAGTAAGCGGTCTCGTGAAAGCCGGTACGAAAGTTGTAAGCACGCACAAGTCTGGCAATCTCTGGTTTTGGTCCGGCGTCGTTCCAGCGCGTACAGATTATTCCCCCGTAGAACTGTTGACTGGAACAGGTGCGCCTGAGCCAATTGATTGGATGACGGTAATGGAAAACATGAGATGATCGAAAAGTTTCTGGACTCTTACGACCTGAAAGCTCGAATTGTGCCCGGGCTGATTCTTGTGTTTCCGATCTTGATAGATGCCCTTTACACAGCACCGATTCTGAATAGCTGGCCGATTTTTACTGCAAGCGGAGTGTGCGGCTTCGCGCTAGTCTACGCGTTGGGCCAGCTGGCTAGTGCGCTCGGGGAACGGAATCAATCCCGCCTCTGGGAAAGCTGGGGTGGACCACCGTCTACTCGCTTCATGCGGCATCGGGACCCGTTTTTTACTGATAACCTCAAGCGGCTAATCTACAAACAGATCGCTCAAACTCTTTCTACGCCCCTCATGACCGAAGACCAGGAAGCACGCAGCTCTCAGCAAGCCGACAAGGAAATCAATGGGGCGTTCTTGCGGGTCAAGGACTACCTACGTGAGAATGACTCACGCGGTCTTTGGTTCACTCATAACGTTGAGTATGGATTCTGCCGCAACCTGCTTGGGTTGAGAGTCCTCTGGGTAATTGTTTCAATAGCCGCGATGGTGTTTGCAGTTCTGCACGGTCTCAGAACTGGCCATACGCCAATCAACCCTGCGGCGGTCATGGACTGCCTTTCACTGGTGTGCGCGGGATATATGGGATGGAACGTACTTCCCGGTGCTACGAAACGCGCGGCAGATCAGTACGCGGAATCTGCATGGATGGCGTTTTTGCGCAAAGCGGAAGAAGTTGAGAGCGTGAAAAGCGCCCCACCTGTACGCGCCGTGAAGTGAACAGGGGGCTGGCCCATAGTTGCCGACTAATCGGGGGTTGGCTCGCGTTGCACCACAACCAAAAACACCACACCGACAATAGTAAACATTCGGAATGCCTCTTCCTGCCCACTCCATATTTTCGACTGCCACATCAGAAACCATTCGCCCCCGACATCGAGGAATGCCACCGACCACATCAGTATTGGAAGCGCGTAAGATGGCAATGTATCCGAATGAGCTCAAGTATGTCTTATTCGCTAGAACAGAGGAACGCCACTCATGTCTGACTCGGATCGAGATGTACCTATCCCACACTCCAAAGAGCAAAGTTCTAGCACTGCGTTAAAGACGACTGCGATAGCCGTAATAGGTTCGATAGTGGTGGCTGCCTTGACGACATACGGAACGATTCACGCTAGTAGCGGCGGGATTCAGGAGAATGCGACGAGGCTCGACTCTTTGAACAAGAAGGCCGATCAACTGACCAAGAAAGAACTTCCGGTTGGTACTGTTGTAGCGTCGTTGTTGGATAGCAAAGAGTTCGCGAGCGAGGTGGGTGATCCCGCGACTTATGATGTGAAGGCGAGCAAGTGGACGTTAGCAGATGGCAAATCGGTTTCTGGAACTCGCTGGGCTGAACTGCGCGGAGACGCCCCAGTCCCTAACCTCTGTGGAATGTTCCTCAGAGGGAAAAGCAACGGAAAGAGGAGTGGCGTCGAGGAGATCGAACTGGGCAAGGAGCAGTCGGATTCGGTTGATCAACATCAGCACAACGTGCGCGTCCTCGCCGACCCGAAAATAGCCAATTCGACAACAGGAGGGATGGTGTAGGATGGTGGCAAGGCAGCTAAATTTGGTCCCGACCAGATAGTTCAGGGAATAAGTACCAGCGACCCCAACCCAGAGACTAGGCCCAAGAATGTCGCGGTCAACTTTTTCATTAGAATCAACGATTGAACTGCCCAGTGCGCAAGCGGCTGCGCCAACCCTTTGCTACACCACAAAAGAACAAGAATTTAATTGCCAGGACTGACCGGTCGGCGGCAGCCCGCACAACGCCTCATCAGACTGAGGAAGCTGCTCGTGTAGCACGTCCTGATTAACGGGCAAACCTTCACCAATCCACCGCGCCAGCGTTGGCCAGCAATTTTCCGTCTCCACGCTACACTGGAAGAGACACCACGCCGCGACCTACTCCTCCAAAATGATCTCTTTCTCCAACATCAATAAGCAGTATGGCAAGCAGTTGCTCTTCGTGGATGCTTCATTTCAGTTGAATCCCGGCGAAAAAGTCGGACTGGTCGGCCCCAATGGGGCGGGCAAGACAACGCTATTCCGTATGGTGGTCGGCGAGGAAACTCCCGACGAGGGCGCGGTCTCTGTCCCCAAGAAGTTGACGATCGGTTACTTTCGCCAGGACGTCGAGGAAATGCAGGGCC
>Ga0182015_10000084_pt1 | contig 121901 bp, 113 predicted proteins | sample 712P3MmetaG_FD_120478 | JGI IMG/M metagenome (GOLD analysis project Ga0182015, IMG submission 120478) | Permafrost microbial communities from Stordalen Mire, Sweden - 712P3M metaG | ecosystem: Environmental > Terrestrial > Soil > Wetlands > Permafrost | place: Sweden: Stordalen | collected...
CCGCGTGTCTTTCTCGCGCGCGGCCTTGATCAGCACGTCGCTCACCTCCGGATCGCTCACAAAGCGTTCCGAACCTTGCAGCAGCCAGACATCAAGCTGCCCTTCCGTCGTGCGCAAGTCCGAGGTCAGTTCCGTGTGGTAGCCCTCGGGGTCATCCACGAGAAAGCCGGGATGCACCTTGAAAAACTTCGCCAGCAGCGCGCGCGACGACTGCGTCATGTGCGGACGCGCTCCGTTTTCGATCTGCGACAAATACGACTGGCTGATGCTTTTGCGCAGTTCCTGACGAATAGCCTTCACCATCTCCTGCTGGGTCATCGACCGGTCCAGGCCGCGCAGCGATCCCTCCACCTCGCGCAGGTAACGAATTTTCTCTCCCAGTTTCATATGCCAGATCGCAATATTTATATTGCATATTGCAATTATAGTCAAGAACTGGATTTGCCATGTTTTCAGTGTCTTACTGACTGCGAGCGGCACCCCACCCGAAAAACCCTTGCGATGAACACGATGCCGGACTGTGCTATCGTTTTCTACGGTGCAGCGGAGTCCTTCCCGGAGAGACGCCCAGATGAACGCAGCCTTGGCCGCCGAGGGCTATCTTGCCTCGCAGGCGAGCCCGACCCATGACGAAGTGGAGTTGTCTGTGGTCATGCCCTGCCTGAATGAAGCGGAAACGTTGAGGACGTGCATTGCAAAGGCACAGAATGCACTGCATGAGGGGAACATCGCAGGCGAAATCATCATTGCCGACAACGGCAGCACGGACGGCTCGCAGGCGATTGCGGAGAGCCAGGGCGCACGAGTGGTCGTGGTCGCACAGAAGGGGTACGGAAGCGCTCTGATGGGAGAATTGCGGCGGCGCGCGGCAAATACATCGTAATGGGAGACGCCGATGCCAGCTATGACTTTGGAGACATTCCGCTCTTCTTGAAGCAGCTTCGCGCTGGGCACGAACTCGTTATGGGAAACCGCTTCGCGGGCGGCATTCGACCCGGAGCGATGCCTCTGCTTCACCGATATTTGGGAAATCCGGTCCTCACTGGAATCGGAAGACTTTTCTTCAAAAGCCCGTGTGCGGACTTCCACTGCGGTCTACGAGGTTTTACCAAAGCGGCTTACGAACGGATGGGCGTGCGCACAACAGGAATGGAGTTTGCGAGTGAAATGGTCGTCAAGGCAACGCTATTCCGTATGTCCATCTGCGAAGTGGCTACCCCGCTCCTGCCGGACGGGCGCAGCCGCACGCCCCACTTGCGCACGTGGCGGGATGGTTGGCGGCACCTTCGTTTTCTTCTGCTTTATAGTCCGCGTTGGTTATTCTTGTATCCCGGTTTTGCTCTTATATTCATCGGCCTGCTCCTTGGGGCGTGGCTCCTTCCCGCACCGCGGAGGATTGGCCCGGCAGTTCTGGATGTACACACGCTGCTGTATGCGGCCATTGCTGTGCTGTTAGGATTTCAAGCTATCGCATTTGCGGTGTTTACCAAAGTGTTCGCGGTCCTGGAAGGTCTGCATCCGCCAGATCCGGTCATGGATCGAATGTTCCGTTACATTACCCTCGAATTAGGGCTTCTGGTGGGCGCCGGGCTTTCCATTCTCGGCTTAGCCATCTCGACGTATGCCGTGCATATGTGGAGCGTCCGGCATTTTGGTCCCCTCGATATTTCGCGCACTCTACGCCTTGTAATTCCAGCCGCTCTTTGTCTCACATTGGGCGTGCAAACAGTTTTTTCAAGTTTCTTCCTTAGCATCCTGGGACTTCGGCATCGATGAGTGGCCCAGAGTTTGACCTGCACGCCGACACCTACGACGCGGATCTGAATCAGGCTCTCTCCGTAAGCGGAGAAGACAAGGATTACTTTGCAAGCCGTCGAGTTCGGTGGGTTGCTCAATGCCTCACGAAGTCACCAGAAAAACCGTCGCATATTTTGGACTATGGCTGTGGGATCGGAGACACGTCAAAGCTGCTCCAAGGAGCTTTTGATGCACGACGCGTTGTAGGAGTTGATATTTCGCCACGTTCAGTCGAACTGGCTGCGGAACGAAACGGAACGGCGACCTGCCAGTTCATGAGTTTTCCAGATTATACTTCTCTGGAATCCATCGACTTGGCGTACTGCAATGGAGTTTTCCATCACATTCCGATAGCAATGAGAGGTTCCGCGGTTGAGTACATTTTTTACCGGCTCCGTCCGGGGGGAGTGTTCTCCTTCTGGGAGAATAATCCCTGGAATCTGGGGACGCGATACGTAATGTCGCAGTGTGTTTTTGATCACGATGCAGTGACGATTCCTCCGCCGGAGGCAAGAGCGCTCCTACGGAAACAGGGATTTGAGATTGTGCGGACTGACTACTGCTTTTTTTTCCCGCGTTTCCTGGGGGCACTGCGCTTTCTCGAAACTAGATTGTCACACGTCCCGCTGGGGGCTCAGTATCACATTCTGTGTCGAAGGCCGTCGCGTTGACGTTTGCTGTTGCTCTTCAAAAGACCTCTCTGCTGAGCGAGTATCCGATTGGAACAAGGGATGGACAGACCGGTGGAACGTTGCACGGCGATACGATGGCTCTTTCGCTGTTTAGCGGTTGGATTGGGACTTGCCCAAATCGTGGCGGGCCGCAACACCTTCGGCCCGGATGCCAGATCCTATCTGGAAATTGCTCGCGCCATTCTGCGGCACGACTGGGCGATGACGATCAACGCATATTGGAGTGCGCTGTATCCTTGGCTGTTGGCCGCGGTTCTGGGCATCGTCAGGCCATCGCTTCGCTGGGAATTTCCGGCTGCTCACGCCCTGGCTTTTCCTATTTTGCTGGTTTGCATCGCATCATTTGAGTTTTTCTGGGTCGGTCTGCTGCGGCGCAGAGAATTGGCCTCTGCCCGCCTCCCCCTGACAAACCTACCGATTCCTGCCACGCAGATGTGGGTGCTGGGTTATTCCCTGTTCATTTGGTTGACCGTCGGAGATCTCCTCCTGGCGATCAATCCTGACTTGTGCGTAACCGCGATCGTGCTGGTCACGGCAGGCCTCTTGATTCGGATCGAACTTACCACAGGCTCTCAAACCTCCCTGTATCTGTGGTTTGGAATCTGTTTGGGGCTTGGCTATCTGACGAAAGCCATCCTTTTCCCCATGGCATTCGTCTTCCTGGCAATGATGATTGCCGTTCTTGGGCATTCCTTTAGAAAACAGATTTGGCGTTTTGCCCTGACAGCGCTGATTTTCATCGTCGTGGTGTCGCCGGAAATTGCGCTGCTTTCTCATTCGAAAGGGCGGGTTACGTTTTCGGACACCGGGAAGCTCGCGTTCGATTGGTACAACTACAACCTCCCGCTGCGAAATTGGCAGGGTCAACCCGCGGGCAGCGGCACACCTGTGCATCCCACGCGAAAGGTGAACGAATACCCCGCCTTATATGAATTCAACGGCCCTCTACGATCGAGCTACCCACCCTGGTACGACGCGTCCTATTGGAACGAAGGACTGTCACCTGCGTTTCAGATTAGGACCGTAGCGGGGCATGCGGTTCACCAGATCCTCGAACTCGGGTTGATACTTCTACATCCAACCGCCTGGGCGATCGGCATACTCTTGATTGTTCTTGGATCCGATATTCGGGCATCGTTCACGGGCATCGCTGTTTATTGGTATCTGATGGTGATCGCCGCGATTGCTATTGGACTGTATTGCTTGACGCTCGTACAGAGTCGCTATTTGGCTCCATGGGAAATACTGCTTTGGGGGGCGATTCTGGCCGGAGTGCGGTTAAGATCATCGAGCGCTTCCCTCTATCCTGGGGTTACGGCTCTGGTGTCTCTCGCGCTGGTAGCCGCCATGGGCCATCTTGTATATGGAGAGTCGATTCATGGCTTCCACGATGACGCCAGCGCAGAATATGTGACGGCAGAAGGGCTGAAGCAGATGGGGTTGCAACCAGGAACAAAAGTGGGAGCAATCGGCTTTGATAACGACGCGTATTGGGCTTACCTGGTGCGGCTCGATATCGTGGCCGAAATCAACACGGATGAGACGTGCCTTTTTTGGAGCGAGCCTGCAGCGGTTCAAACTCAGGTGCTGGAAAAGTTCGCGCAAGCCGGTGCAAGCGTAGTCGTAGCAAATACGGGCGGCGGCATCAGGACCACTTCGCGAGCAGTTCCGCTTGACCTGGCCGGCTGTTCTCGCCCGGGCCCGGGATGGCGCAAGATCGAGGGTAGTCCGAACCATGCGTTTTTCCTGAAGTGAGTCAACAAAGTGGCGAACTGACTTGAGGACCGCGTTGGTGGTTTCTGATTCTTGCCAGCTATCGAAATCACACGACTATAACCCAGCCTCGATGCGGGCACGCGGATCAAGGTAGTCGCGCAGCGCGTCGCCGATGAAGTTGAACGACAGTACGGCCAGCATCACAGCGAGCGCGGGAAAGAGCACGAGATGCGGCGCGTCGAACAGGTGGGCGCGGCCGTCGTTGAGCATTGTCCCCCAACTGGCCGTAGGCGGGGGCACGCCGAGTCCGAGAAAGCTCATGGTGGCTTCGGCGAGGATGGCTCCTGCCATGCCGATCGCGGCTTGCACAATCACTGGCTGAATAATGTTTGGCAGAATGTGGTGGACGATGATGCGCAGGTCGCTCGCGCCGAGGGCGCGGGCGGCCTCGACGAATTCGCGTTCGCGGGCGGCGAGGACTTGTCCGCGGACGAGGCGCGCATAGCCGACCCATCCGCCGAGCGAGAGTGCGAGAACCAGATTGAAGATGCCGGGGCCGCGGAAGGCGACGAAGGCAATGGCGAGAAGAATTCCGGGGAACGAGAGGAACGCATTCATCAGAATGACGTTGACGAAGCGGTCGATGGCTCCGCCGTAGTAGCCGGCGATGGAGCCGATGATGAGGCCCAGCGCCAGCGAGGCGATGACGACACTGCTTCCGACCAGCATGGAGATGCGCGCGCCGTAGATGATGCGGGATAGAATGTCGCGGCCGAGTTCGTCGGTGCCGAACCAGTGGGCGTGAGATGGAGGGTCGAGGCGCGCGGGAAGGTTGATGGCAGCGGGATCTTGCGGCGCGATCCAGGGAGCGAAGAGGGCGAAGATCACGAAGATGATGACCAACAACACGCCTGTGGCCGCCAGCGGGTTGTGGCTTGCGGAACGGCGGAACGAGATGGCGGCGGTGGACATGAGGCAATATTAAAACTGCGGCTGCACCGTCTTGAGCTCCCTCGCAAATTATGTTCTCATAGAGGAAGTGCTGGGACAACATAGCTTCTGCGCATGCGCCGTAAACCTCAACCTCTAGCCTGCATTCTGAGGAGAAGAATCATGAGTAAAGTCTCGTACATTCCAAAAGATTACAACTCCATCACTCCCTACCTGATCATCAAAGGCGCCGCTCAAGCCATTGAGTATTACAAGAAAGTTTTCGGAGCGACGGAAACCGTTCGGATGAATGGTCCGGACGGCAAGGTCGGTCACGCCGAGTTGAAGATCGGTAACTCGCATATCATGCTGGCCGACGAAAATCCCAGCATGGGGCAGGGACACACCAGCGCGGCCACGATCGGCGCGAGCCCGGTGAGCCTGTATGTATACCTTCCCGACGTCGATCGCGTGGTCGAGCGTGCGGCGGCCGAGGGTGCGAAAATCCTGAAGCCGGTTGAGAACCAGTTCTACGGAGACCGCTCGGGCTTCATTCAAGATCCATTCGGACATCTGTGGGGCATTGCCACTCACGTGGAAGATGTGTCGCCCCAGGATATGAAGGAGCGGATGAAGAAGATGATGCCGGCAGCGTAGTTTGATTTGGCGGGGCAGCCCCTGTCCCGCCTTTTGTATTTCGATTGCCTTTCCAACTCACCAAACTTCCAGTTTGATCTCGCGATATCGATTGATCAGCTCAAAATCTGTCCGATTGGTTGTGATGAGGCGGGCTCCGTAGGAGCGGGCCGTGAGCGCGATGAGAACGTCAAAGTGAAGAGCACGCAATTTGGCCGGCGCGAAACCGCGATCGGCACGAATGCTGGCCAGTATTTCTCCCGACTCCAGCCAGTTCTTTTGCGTCGGGGTTAGGATCGGGTGGTTTCTCGCCATGGACCGGAGGAACTTGTGTTCCGCCAGCCCGGTTACACCCCGCAACAATTCCGCTAGGACGACCGATGAGGTACGAACCAAGCCAGTGACCGATTCGATCTCCTTGAGGTGACGCCCGGTGCGGAGTTCGTCAACCAGAACCGACGTATCGAAGATGATGAGGTCACTCATCAAGTCCGGAGAACTTGAGTTTGCCGGAGTTCTTGTTCATCAGGGCCTTGAAGCGCTTCAGCGCGACGATTTCGCGAAGAGCGATGTGAACCGCGTCCGTTCGCGATTTCGCGCCGAGTACTTTCACAGCCTCATCGGCCAAGTTAGTGTCCAATCGGATCGATGTCATGGTTACGGCCATAGCGCTCTGCCTCGTTCTACGTATATACATACTAGGATAATTGTATATACACATCAAGGACTAATTTGGCACCTTGAAGTCGAATTCCCGACCCTGTCGCAAAGAACACGAGAAATGGGGCACCCTGCAGGTCAACATCCCGCGATTGGAACTTATTGTCAGAAGCGAAGGATCACGCCCGTGGATAGCCGGAAATTATTCTGCGCTATGCTGAAGAAATCGGTTCGGATGTAATCTCCCTGCACGCGCAGACCAATCAATTTCGCGATTTTATAGTCGACGCCTCCGCCAAACGCGGCGGCAAATGAGTTGTTTGACCCGTTGAGGGCAACGCCTCCGTTTGTGAGACTTACCAAACCCACACCAAGCAAGGCTTCCCCAAACGGATGTATTCTTCCGAAGGTGGCCGACACACGGGGTCCGAACAGAAATTCGTGTTCATGCGCATCGTAGAGGAAGAATACCGTTGGCTCGGTAAACGACTGTTTGCCCGATCCATAGTGTCCGCTAAAGTCAGCCACCACACCCACCCAGCGTGTCGGCTTGATCTCAATGGAGGCGTTCCACCCGTTGAGCGCGATGCGATTACCATTCACGATCCCACCCGTCGATGAGCCCTCATCGGCGAAGGAGTACCCAAGAAACGCATTTCCGGAAACTTGCGCTCTCCCAAGAGGAGCCGATATCACGAACATCAACACTACTATTAGCTTATTGCGCATGTTTCTTCCTTTGATATTGAAACGGAATCATTGCCTGATCCTCGGGTTCGCCACCGAGTACAGCACGTCCGTTAGGAAGTTCACCGCGACATAGGTCAATCCGATTGCCAGGATGCAGCCTTGGACCAGATAGTAGTCGCGGTTCGAGATGGCTTGGATGGTGAGGCGGCCGATGCCGGGCCAGGAGAAGATTGTCTCAGTGACGATTGCGCCTGCTAGTAACGCGCCGAATTGCAGGCCAAGGACGGTGATGATGGGGATCATGGCGTTGCGCAGAGCGTGGCGGTAGACCACCGTGCGCTCGGGCAGGCCTTTGGCCCGGGCGGTGCGGATGTAGTCCTGGCTCAACTCTTCGAGCATGGAGGTGCGGACCATGCGGGTGAGGATGGCGGCTAGGGCTCCGCCCATGGTGATGGCGGGGAGGATCAGGTTGGCGAAGGAGCCGGCGCCTGAGACGGGGAGCCATCCTAGCTTGATGGCGAAGAGAAGAATCAGGATTGGTCCTAGCGCGAAGTTGGGGAATGACAAGCCGAAGAGGCTAACTACGCTGAGCAGGCGGTCGTCCCAGCGGTTGCGGCGCTGGGCGGAGCGCACGCCGGCGGGGATCGACAGGATGATTGCTACGAACAGCGAAGCGAGTGTGAGTTGCAGCGTGTAGGGATAGCGCTGGGTGAGAAGGCGGGTCACGCTTTGGTTGTAGCGGAAGGATGGGCCGAGGTCGCCGTGAAGGACTCCGCGCCAGTAGTGGAGGTATTGCTCGCCGAGGGGCGCGTCGAGGCCGTAGGCGTGGCGCGTGGCTTGGATATCGGCGGGGGGCGCACCTTCACCGAGCATTTGCTGGATGGGGTCTCCGGGGACGAGGTGGATTAGGAGGAAGACGAGGCTTACTACCAGCCAGATTACTGGGAGGGTGTAGAGGACGCGCTGGAAAAGGGCTTTCGGCATGGATTCAGTGGCCAGTGGTCAGTGATCAGTGGCCAGTAAACAAACCAGCTGCGCTCGAATGGACAGCCGAGGGCGGCTGTCCCCACACAATACAACATCCACGGCACTCAATCTCCTGCCTGCTTCGAAGATTCGGCTTTGTCGTCGACATTTTCCACTTTCTCGATCTTTACTTTTGCGATGCGGTGGCCTTCCATTTCTTCGACGGTGTAGCGATGGGCTTCGTATTCGAAAGACTCGCCTAAGTACGGGATACGTTGCAGGCGGGCGAGGACAAATCCGGCGAGGGTTTCGAATCCGGCGTCGCGGGGGAGGAGCAGACCGTGCTGGGTTTCGAGGTCGCGGATGTTCACTGCGCCTTCGAGCACCAGGACAGACTCGTCTTCGAGCGCAGGCTCCGGCGGAGAGACGTCGAATTCATCTTCGATATCGCCGACCAACTGCTCGAGAATGTCCTCGACGGTGATCACGCCGGCGGTGGAACCGAACTCGTCGACCACGACGGCGAGATGGCGGCGGCGCTGTTTGAATTCGTCCAGGAGTTCGGCGAGGACTTTGGTTTCGGGAACGACGAGGACATCGTGCATGATCTGGCCGATCTGGGTGCGTGCGATACGCGAGGCCAGGGGCTGGCCGGGATTGACGAGGCGGAGGCGGACCCAGCGGACGAGCTCTTTATAGTAAAGGACGCCGACGATGTGCTCGGGGCCGCGTTGCGGATCGTAGACAGGAATGCGCGAGTGCTGGCCTTCGACCACGCGGTTGAGGGCTTCGTCGAGGGTAAGATCGGAGGGCAGGGAAAAAATATCGGGACGGGCGACCATGACTTCGCGGACGGTGATGCTGTCGAGTTCGATGGCGTTGTGGATCATCTCCTCTTGCGATTCGGGAATCTGGCCGACCTGGCGGCTGGCGGTGACGATGAGCTTGAGTTCGTCGGGAGAGTGGACGGGGCCGCCGCGGCGGGCGTCGCGGGCACCGAAGAGCCGCAGCACCAGGCCGCCGGAGCGGCGCATGAAAAAAAGTATGGGGCGGGTGAGGGTGAGGAACGCTTCCATGGGAGCGGCCACGGCGAGGGCGATCTGCTCGGAGCGCTGCAGGGCCAGAGTCTTGGGGACGAGTTCGCCGAGCAGGACGTGGAGGTAGGTGATGAGGCTGAAAGCGATGACGATGGCGATGCCGTGAGCGTAGACGGCGGCGTGGGGGACTTCGTGAACGAAACGGAGGGCTTCGACGAGACGGGCGACCATGGGTTCGCCGATCCAGCCTAGGGTGAGGCTGACGATGGTGATGCCCAGTTGAACGCCGTTGACCACTTCGTCGAGATGCTGATGGAGGCGCTGAACGATACGGGCGCCGGTGCGGCCGGATTCGATGAGCTGCTGGATGCGGGTGTCGCGAACGCTGACCAGGGAGAACTCCGCGGCGGCGAAAAACGCATTCGCTGCCACCAGGAGAAGGATCAAGAGCACGCGGAGCAGCACAAAAGCGATCATTGAGGGGTAATTCTGATGGGTAATTCTAACATTCCAAAGGGAGTGGGAGGGTCCGGTGCGGGGTTCAGGTGGCGTATCAAATTCTCTAACACAGAGGCCACAGGGAAACACAGGGTAAAACTTTTGGCTTTGCCGGGCTAACCTTTTTTCTAGGAGGATGGTCTAAGTGGAAGGTGGCAAGTAATTTACGCCGCTCGGCTCATTCTGGCTCGACTCAAAATCACTGGAACAAAGACGACTTCGGCTGCGTACAAGAGAGTGCAGAGGTCCTTCGGCCCGCAGAGAGAGCGCGGACCTCAGGATGACAAACGTTGCTAGCAATTCCAGCAAAATTCCCAGCAGGCATTCAGGAGGTGGGTGTGAACGGAAACGGAAATAATAATAGGAAGAAGCGTCGCAGACTGTTTATTTGGGGCGGCATTGTGGCCGCGCTGGTCCTGCTGATTGCAATCGGTGTGTTCGCGGCCACGCGCGGCGGGACCAAGATTGATCCTACCAAGCTGGCCAAGGTGGAAAAGGGCGACCTGGCCAAGAGCGTGGTGGCGACCGGCAAGGTGACGCCCATCACCAAGGTTGAGGTGAAGTCGAAGGCCAGCGGTATCGTGAAGAAGTTGCTGGTGGACTACGGCGACAACGTCAAGAAGGGGCAGTTGCTGGCGCAGCTCGACAAGCTGGAGATCGAGGCCCAGGTGGCGCAGTCGCGCGCGGCCCTGGATGCGGCCGAGGCCAATATGACGAGCTCTCAGGCTGACTTCGAGCGCGCCAAGGTGGACGCGGAAGGTCCGGACGTGCCGCTGCTGAAGCGCGCCTATGACCGGGCCGAGGGCATGGCGAAGGATGGCGTGGTTTCCGCTTCCGCGCTCGACGATGCCGAGAAGAATTACGAAATGTCGTTGAATAAACAGAATGTATCCAAGGCGCAGGTGACGGTGTTGAAGGCGAAGATTGCACAGTCGCGGGCACAGGTTGCGGAAGATCAAGCCAACCTGAAGCAGTTGGAGGAGCAGCTCAGCTATACCGACATTGTTTCGCCGATCGATGGCATTGTGCTCTCGCGCGATGTGGAGATGGGCGATGCGGTGAGCTCGATCCTGGTGCTGGGTTCTTCGGCCACGCTGGTGATGACGCTGGGCGATACCAGCGAAGTCTATGTGAAGGGAAAAGTGGACGAGAGCGACATCGGCAAGGTTTATCTGGGGCAGCCGGCGCGGATCAAGGTGGAATCGTTCAAGGATAAAACCTTTACCGGCAAGGTCACCAAGATTTCGCCGATGGGCGTAGAAAAGGATAACGTGACCACGTTTGAGGTGCGCGTTTCGATCCAGAATCCGGGCGGGGAGTTGAAGGCTGAGATGACGGCCAACGCCGAGATTATTCTCGAAGAACATAAGAATGTACTGCAGATTCCGGAAGGCGCGATTCTCTACGACAAAGATAAGAAAGCCTCGGTGGAGATTCCCGATCCGAAGGGTAAAGACGGCAAGGATAAGGTCGCGGTCAACATCGGAATCTCCAACGGAGCGAAGACGGAAGTGCTCAGCGGGCTGAAGGAAGGCGATCAGGTAGTGCTGCAGTAGGAAATGGTCTTAGGTCTTGGGTCCTCGGCAAGGCGAATAGTCACCGCCTAACACCTGAGACCTAACACCTGAAGTTAAACGTGCCGATGAAATGACAACCTCTTGGAGTCACAACGACATGAATAACCAAAGCATCTCCCGTATTTCGATTCCCGCCGGATCTTCATTCCTGACGATCGCGCTGGTTGTGCTGCTTGCTTCCACCGTCGCGGTTGCTTCCACGCCGCAAGGAACATTCGACAAGACGTTTCAGGTGAGCGGGCCGGTGGATCTGGAAGTGCAAACCCGCTCCGGCGACATTATTGTGCGCAGCGGGCCGGCGGGCTTGGTTTCTATTCACGGCAAGATTTTCGTTGGGGACCACTGGCTGTTCGGAAGCCGGCAGACGGACGTAAGCGATATAGAACAGCATCCTCCGCTGCGGCAGGACGGCAACAACATCCGCATCGATTACGTGAACGTCCGCGACATTTCGGTGGATTACGAAATTACCGTGCCCTCCGACACCACGATCCGGACCCACACCGGCTCGGGAGATCAGACCATCGAAGGCACGCATGGGAACATTGACCTGCAGAGCGGATCGGGAGATGTGAAACTTTCGCGGCTTACGGGAGAGATTCGCCTGCAGACCGGATCGGGCGATGTTCGGGCGAGAGAGATTGCAGGTCCGGTACGCGGAGGAGCAGGCAGCGGCGACATTGAAGTGGAAGAAACTGGAGCGGGTGATATCGACCTGCACACCGGTTCGGGCAACATTACGGCTCGCGGCATTCAAGGGGCGTTTCACGCTGAGGCGGGCAGCGGCGATATTACAGGCGAGGGCAAGCAGACAGGCGCGTGGGACATCCGTACGGGATCGGGCAACGTGCATGTGCGGTTTCCGGCGGATGCGGCGTTCGATGCAAATCTCTCCACCAGCTCCGGCAGCATGGACGTTAATCCTGCGATCACGATGACCGTGCAGGGCCGCATGCAAGAGACTCGCAAGCAGATCGTCGGAAAAGTGCGTGGCGGAGGACCTTTGCTGACAGTACGCACGGGCTCGGGCGATATTCACATCGAATAGCAGTGGTCAGTGGTCAGCAACCCCAAAGGCTGGGGATGCGGATTAGGTTTTACTGGGCACTCATCACTGGCCACTGGCCACTTTTTTCACTCATTACCTCCGTGCCTTGACGTCGCGGGTTACCAACCATTACTTTCGAGTTCTGGCAGTAGTTTGTCTTCCATCCGTGAGGAGCCTTTGGCGCACCATCCGATCATCACTCTGACCACCGACTTCGGCAGCAACGACCACTTTGTAGGCGTCATGAAGGGCGTCATCCTGGATATTGTGCCGGAGGCGCAGATTGTCGATATTTGCCACTCCGTTCAGGCCTATGACGTGCTGGATGGAGCTCTGACCATTTCGCAGGCGTATTCCTACTTCCCCAACCGGACGGTACACATGGTGATCGTGGATCCCGGAGTGGGCACGGCGCGGCGGCCGATCGTAGCCTCGTGTGACAAATATCATTTCGTCGCGCCCGACAATGGAGTGCTCTCGCTGGTCTACGCGCGCGAACCGCGCATGCACGTGCGCCACATCACTTCCGAACACTACTTTCTGCAGCCGGTGAGCAAGACGTTCCACGCGCGCGATATTTTTGCGCCCGTGGCCGCGTACCTGGCCAAAGAAGTGGACGCGCTGAAGTTTGGGGAAGAAGTAGAAGAGTACGTGCGCTTCTCGGCGCCGAAGCCGAAAGCTGTCGATGCCAATCGTTTGCGTGGCGTGGTGCTGAAAGTCGACCGGTTCGGAAACCTGATTACCAACATCACTCCGCAAGACGCTCCCGCGCTTTTTGGAGCCGGAGCCACAGGATTCAAGATTGTCGTGGGCAGCCGCGAGATTACGGAAATCCGCAATGCCTACGCCGAGGGCGCTCCGGGAGAAGTGATCGGGATTCTCGGGAGCATGGGCTTCCTAGAAATTGCCGCCAACCGCGGAGCCGCGGCCCAGTTGACCGGAGCCGGCAAGGGAAACGAAGTGATCATTATTCTCGGCGAGGCGGCCGCAGCGGGCAAGGGCGCGTAGCCCTACAAATTCTTTGGTCTGGGGTGAGCGTAGCGCTCCATCTCGGCCGTCCACTTCAGAAAGCGCCAAAGACTGGTGCGTTCACGCCACAGAAATTCCCAAAACTCTAGAAAGCCGATCTGCGTCATCTTGACGCCGCAGTAGGTCTCAATGCGCCACAACAGGTAAGGGCTGCGCCAGGGAGCCAGCCGGTGGCCTTGAGTGGCGTTCCAGAGAAAGCGGAGCGAGTGACGCATGAGAGCATCATAACTACAGACCGCACTCTTCGACCATACATGGACCAAAAAATCGTTGGTCATCCCGAGCGCAGCGCTAGATGACAGTTCGAGACGGGATACATCCCAGTAACTTGGTCCATGTTAGAATTCTGTCTCCGCCAGGAACTTCCTGCCATGTCCGACGCAGACACCCGCCAGAAGGCCGAAGACCACTACTATGCCGCGCTCGATTTAATGGGGGATGGGAAGTTGGAGGAGGCGGTCATAGCCTACCGGGAATCGCTGGCGGTCGATTCCACCTTTACCGAGGCCATGCACGGACTCGCGCGCGCCTTGCAGGATTTGCAGCGTTACGATGAGGCGATCGCGGTGGCACAGCAGATTACGGAATTGGATCCGGATGACGTGCTCGCGCACACCAGCCTGTCGGTGCTTTATCAGAAGAAAGGGATGATTCCCGAGGCTGAAGCTGAGGGAGCAAAGGCGCGGGTGTTGGGATGGAAGGAACAGTTGAAAGGGAAAAGCAGCTCCTAGCTGCTAGCTTCTAGCTCAAAAGCCTCTTGGGGAAACTCGAACGCCAAATCCAGCGCCTGAAGGCGTTTTCCCTTGGGCAAAACTTACGGCACGGCTGAAGCCGTGCCCTGATACGAATCTTGCTGACGCCGCAGGTTGATGAGAGAGCTAGAGGCTAGAAGCTCACAGTTCGTACTTCTTCATCAAGTGCCGGAACGAGCGGTAGGAGATGCCCAATAGGTCGGCGGCTTTGGTCTGCACGCCGTTCGAGCGGTCCAGAGCATTTTGCAGCAGCGTGCGCTCGATGCTCGCGACATAGCTTTCCATGCCTACGCCTTCAGGAAGGACTGCCCCCGCCGCCACTTCCGATACTCCTCCAGAAACACCTGCACCTGCGGCTGCAGCGCGGGCTTTGGGCCGTTCCACCGGCAACTCGACGTGTAACTCGTTGGTCATTTCCAGGGCAACCGCGCGCTCGATGGTATTTTCTAGTTGGCGGACGTTGCCCGGCCATTCGTAACCGCAGAGATCGTCGAGCGATTTTTGGTTGACCCGCAGGATGCTTCGGTTGGCGGCGGCAGCATATTTCTTTTGGAAGTGATTGGCCAGGAGGGGAATATCCTCGCGGCGCTCGCGCAAATCGGGCACACGGATGGGAATGACGTTGAGGCGGTAGTAGAGATCTTCGCGGAACATATTTTCGGCAACGGCCTTGTCAAGGTCGCGATTGGTGGCGGCGATGACTCGCACGTCTATGGAAATCTCAGCGGTGCTTCCGACCGGCCGCACGGTGCGCTCCTGCAACACGCGCAGCAGTTTCACCTGCATGGCCAGAGTCATTTCGCTGATTTCGTCGAGGAAGATGGTGCCGCCGCCGGCGACTTCGAACAATCCACGCTTGTTCTGATTGGCGCCGGTAAAAGCTCCCTTCAAATAACCAAAGAGTTCGCTCTCCAGCAGAGTTTCCGGGAAAGCTCCGCAATTTACCGAGACGAAGGGCTCGCTGGCGCGCGGCGAACAGATGTGGACGGCGCGGGCTACCAGTTCTTTACCGGTGCCGCTCTCGCCGTGAATCAGAACTGTGCTGGCGGTGGAAGCGACGGTGCGGACTGTGTGTTTTAGCCGCTCCATGGCGGCGCTGGAGCCGATGATATTGTCGAGCGAGTTGTGGGAAGCGGCGTCCCTGCGCAGGGCGAAATTCTGTTTGCTCAGAGATAGTTTTTCGAGTACGCGGTTGATGGCGAGCTTGATTTCGTCGACCAGACCGGGGCTCTTGCGAATGTAATCCGATGCGCCTCCGGCTTTTACCGCTTCCACGGCGGCTTCGTAGTCGTCCACGGCGGTGATCAGGATGACCGGGGAATCGGGCGAAACACGGTGCGCGTGGCGCAGCACTTCGATGCCGTCGATATTTGGCATCTTGATGTCGGTGATGATGAGATCGTAAAGATTGCCGTCAATCTTGCTCTTGGCTGCCTGGCCAGATTGCACGGTTTCGACGCGGTGTCCGTCACGGCGCAGGGCGATATCGAGCATTTCGCAAATGGAGCGCTCATCGTCGCAAACCAGAATGTTAGCCATGCAGCCTCCCTTCCGCCGCAGCCGCGAGTTGCGTGGGCCGAGCCGCGGGCAGCGTGGGCGTGGCGAAGGTTTCTACTTCGGGAGATCTGCCGGCTTGCCGTTCGGCGTCGAGCCGCCGCAGCCGCAGGACAAAGGTTGTTCCCTGCCCGGGCTTGGACCGTGCCCACACTTTGCCTTCGTGCGCCTGCACGATCTGGTAAACGACAGCCAGACCCAGACCTGTACCACCTTCAAAGTTCGACTGGAAGGGCTCGAATATCTTCTCCGTCTGTTGCGGAGTCATTCCGGTTCCAGTGTCGGCGAAGCTGACCTGCCAATCGTCTCCCAGGCGTTCGATGGAGACCTTAAGCGTGCCGCCATCGCGCATGGCGCGGACGGCGTTCTCGGCAAAGTTCCAGAAAACCTGTTTGATTTTGTCGCCGTCGGCAAGCACCCATGCTTCCGGGACTGTAACCCGGCTCTCAATCGTGATGCCGGTATTTTCCGCGGTCATGCGGTGCCGCATGAGAGTGAGCGTGTCCTCTAACAAGGGCACCAGGTCGGCCTTGTCGAAGTGATACTGCTTGCCGCGGGAGTAAGCCAGAAAATCGGTGATAATTCCGTTCAGGCGCTGCGATTCACGGGTGACGATATCGAGCAGGCGCCGGTGCTCCTCGTTCATTTCAGGTACGCCGGAGAGCATGCTGACAGAGCCGGCGATGGACGTGAGTGGATTGCGGATTTCATGGGCGATGGCCGCCGCCAGACGGCCCACCGCGGCTAAACGATCCTGCATGCGGACCTCGCGCTCCAGACGCCGGATTTCGGTGAGATCATCCAAGGCATAGACATAGCCGAGCGCACCGCGCTCCGGCACGTTCAAGGCAGCTACTCTTACTCGGACCGTCTTGCGGAATGTTCCCGGCGTATCGAACCGAACTTCCGCATGAGTCTGCGATTCGGCATTGGGTAGCGCATCGAGAAATAATCCCGTGACCGGTTTTCCCAACAACTGGTCGGGCGCGCGCGCCAGAAGTTTCTGCGCCGCGCTGTTGACCAGAGTGATGCGCCCATCGAGACCGGTGGTGATCAATCCGCTGCTGATGGACTGAATGATGTTCTCGTGCAGGATCTGAAGATCTTCGAGCGCTCCACTGGCATCTTTCAGTTGCACACGCGCCTGGCGTAACTTGGCGACCAACTGGCCAGCCAGGTAGGCGACGGCCAGAAAAGCAAACAGATTTACGAAAATGATTCCCTGCAGCGTCTTCAGGTCGGGATGAGTTGTGCAGTAAGACTTGACGACTCCGTAGTAGTTGAGTTCCAGAACCGTCCCGTAAAGGATGAAGGCGAGTGCGGCGACCAGATATGCCCACACTCGCGGAAGCAGAATGCTGGCTACGATAATGACCAGAGGGTAAAGGAAGTTCAGAGAACTGTCCCAGCCTCCGGTCTGATGCACCACCAGGCTGACCAGGACTAGATCGGTCAAGACCTGCAAGGATGCCTGCAGGCGATGCTCCTGCCAGAAGGAAAGCAGGAGAGCATAGAAGAGTGAGAGGGCATACCACAGCAGGATCGTGCTGACGAAAAAGCGGAGCGGCAGCCGCGTGGGAGTCAAGTGCGCCACGGCCAACTGGATTACCAGCAGAAAAGTCAGGATCAGGATTCGTACTCTGACCAGCCAAGCCAGCCAAATCCGCTCGTCAAACGTCGATTGCATTGAGGTCCCGATGTTCTGGAAGAAACAGTGGTACGAACCGCAGGCCCGCCCGCCCGAATCTCCACCCGCCCGGCAAAAGGCAGGTTTTCACACAAGGTGGGGAGGCTCACTGACAAGAGGCCGCCTCCCGACCAGGTTATTCTTTAGCCAGCCAACTTGGCGATCATGGCGAACAGCGGCATGTAGAGCGAAATCACGATGCCGCCAACCGCTACGCCGAGTATGGCGATGATGACCGGCTCCAGCATGGCCAGCATATCCTTGGTAGCTGCGTCCACTTCGTCTTCGTAAAAGTCAGCAATCTTCTGCAACATGCTGTCCATGGCGCCGGTGGCTTCGCCGACGCCGATCATTTGGGTCACCATGTTGGGAAACACACCGCATTCTCTGAGAGGGTCGACGATGGTGCGGCCTTCCTCGATGGCTTTCCGCACCTTCATCAGCGCTTCTTCCAGCACGGCGTTGCCCGAGGTTCTGGCGGTAATGGCCAGTCCTTCCAGGATGGGCACGCCCGAGGTAATCAGTGTGCCCAGAGTGCGGGTAAAGCGGCCCACGGCGATCTTGCGCAACAGGCTTCCCATAACTGGCAACTGGAGCAGCATTTTGTCGAAGTAATAGCGCCCTCGCGGGTGCTTGCGGATCTGCTTGATGCCAAAGAACACGCCAGCCCCGGCCGCAATCACGACCCACCAGAAAGTCTGCACAAATGCGCTCAACCCCATCACGATACGGGTGGGAAGCGGGAGTGCGACACCGAGGCCAGCAAAAAGGTTGGCGAAGATCGGCACCACCCATTTGAGCAGGGCGCCGACAATCAGCCCCGCCATGCTCACTACGGCGATAGGATAAATCAATGCTGATTTCACGGCGGACTTCAGGCGAACCGCCTTCTCCACATAGATCGCCAAGCGTTGCAGGATGATGTCGAGAATACCGCCGGTTTCACCCGCTTCAATCATGTTGGTGGTAAGGTCGTCGAAGACGGTGGGATACTGCCGCATGGCATTGGCCAGAGTGGCGCCGCCTTCCACCGTGGTGCGGACGCCGGTCAGCGTCTTCTGGAACGTCTGGTTTTCCTGGTTGGCCGCGAGGATTTCCAGACACTGGACCAGCGGCAGTCCGGCATCGATCATGACCGAGAACTGGCGGAAGAAAATTGCGATGTCCTTGACCTTGACCTTGCTCGATCCGAAGGTGGGCAGGGAAAATTCCTTGCCCTTTTCGCGGATCGCGCCCGGCGTAATGCGTTCGCGCCGCAATTGCTGCCCTAGCGCCTGTTTGCTTGGGGCGTTCCGCTCCCCGGAAATCTTCTGTCCGTCGGCGTCCTTGCCGGAAAATGTGAAAACTGGCATGGTTTTAATTTCTCCTCAACTGGTGGTCGCTGATTTCTGAAATCCCTTGTGGCCCAACTTGTGGGCCTTGTTCGTTCCCTGCCGTCGCCACGCGCGATGTGGCGTTAATGCATTAGCCTTTCGATGGCGTCGCCCCTCGCGCCAAAGTCGATCCGCCCCGGTTCGACAAGGTGGCGCCACGGTTAATCATTTCCTGGAGTTCTTCTGGATTGCTGGAACGTTGCAGCGCCGTCTCCAATGAAACCTGCTTCTGGGAGTACGCCGTGGCTAACGCCTGGTTGAACGTTTGCATCCCGAATTTGTCTTGTCCGGACTGCATGGCCGAATAGACCTGGTGAATCTTGTCCTCGCGGATCAGATTGCGGACCGCGGGGTTGGGGATAAGGATTTCCATGATCATGGCGCGGCCCTTGCCGTTCATAGTCGGCAGCAGGGTTTGGCACATGACGCCTTCCAACACCAGCGAAAGCTGAGCCCGAATCTGCGGCTGCTGGTGCGCAGGAAAAACGTCGATGATACGGTTGATGGTGGAGGTTGCCGAATTGGTGTGCAAAGTACCGAAGGTCAAGTGGCCGGTTTCGGCGATGCGCAGGGCAGACTCGATGGTTTCCAGATCGCGCATTTCGCCGATCAGCACGACATCCGGATCTTCACGAAGCGCGGCTCGCAGGGCATCGGTAAAGCTCTTGGTATCGGCGTGCAGTTCGCGCTGGTTGACCAGACAATTCTTATTCATGTGCACGAACTCGATGGGATCCTCAATGGTGAGGATGTGGTCGTGGCGCTCGCTGTTGATCTTGTCGATCATGGCCGCCAGCGTCGTCGATTTGCCGGAGCCGGTCGGTCCCGTGACCAGCACCAGACCGCGCGGCTTGTCGCAGAGCTTGCTCACCACAGCGGGCAGGCCGAGCTGGTTGAAAGACTTGATTTCGAATGGAATCAGACGGAAGACGGCGGCGGTGGCGCCGCGCTGGTTGAAAACGTTGGCGCGGAAGCGGGCCAGTCCTTTCAATCCGAAAGAGAAATCCAATTCCAGGCTTTCCTCGAAGCGATGCTTCTGCGAGTCGGTCATGACGCTGTAAGCGAGTTGCTTGGTCTCGGCCGGCGTCATCTGTGGCAAATCGAGCGGCACCAGGTGGCCGTGCACGCGGATCTGAGGAGGCGAATTGGTGGTGATATGGAGATCGCTGCCACTCATCTCCAGCATTCTCTTGAGCAAATCACTTAACGACAAACCCATATGTTTCCTTCCCTAGCTCACGAATCGTTAACTCGCCAATCAGTGAATGGTTTCGCGGGCAACTTCCTCGAGCGTGGTCATGCCCGCCGCAACCTTGATCAACCCGCTTCGACGCAGCGTAATCATGCCGCGCTCGATCGCTTTCTTTTTCAGTTCAACCGCCGATGCGCCCACCAGAACCAGTTCTCTGATTTCGTCATCGACTTCCATCACCTCATACAGACCGCAGCGGCCTTTATAGCCGGTGTTGTTGCAGATACCGCAGCCCTTGCCTTTTTGGATCTTGACGGTCTTGGCTTCCTCGGGCGAAAAACCCTCTTCGATCAGAGTCTGCACCGGAACCTCCACGACCTCCGTGCAGTCCTTGCAAATTCGCCGGATCAGACGCTGGGCGCAGATCAGATGGACCGAGGTCGCCACCAGGAAGGGCTCAATTCCCATGTTCATCAAGCGTGTGATGGTCTCGGGGGCGCCGTTGGTGTGCAGAGTGGAAAGCACAAGGTGGCCGGTGAGCGCGGCCTTGATGGCGATTTCCGCGGTTTCGAAATCGCGGATTTCGCCCACCAGGATGATGTTGGGATCCTGCCGCAAGAAAGAACGCAGGGCAGCGGCAAAGTTCAAGCCGATCTGCTCTTTCATCTGCACCTGGTTGACGCCGCCCAATTGGAACTCGACCGGATCTTCGGCCGTCATAATGTTGGTGTCGGGCTGATTCAATCGCGAAATCGACGAATACAGTGTGTTCGTTTTTCCTGATCCTGTAGGACCGGTGACCAACACCATGCCGTAAGGCTTGAGAATGGCTTTCTCGAATTTGACCAAGGACTCGGGCTCGAAGCCTAGCTTGGTCATGTCGAGTCGCAGGTTTTCCTTGTCGAGCAAGCGGAGCACGATCTTCTCGCCCCAGAGGGTGGGCAAAGTGCTGACGCGGAAGTCGAGCTGCTTCTTGCGGCCGCCGATGTTCATCTTCAGCATGATGCGGCCGTCCTGCGGCAGGCGCTTCTCGCTGATATCCAGCTTGGCCATGATTTTCAGGCGGGAAGTGATCGCATCCTTGAGCTTAAGCGGCGGCGACATGATCGCTTGCAGCACGCCGTCAATGCGAAAGCGTACGCGGAACTCTTTTTCGTAGGGCTCGATATGAATGTCGCTGGCGCCCCGCTTGACCGCGTCGGTGAGAATCAGATTCACCAGCTTGACTACGGGAGCTTCATCCGCCGCTTTCTCCAGCTGCGACAGCTCCATTTCCTGCGCTTCCGCCTGCACTTCGACGTCGGACTCGTTCAATTCCGACATCGATTGCATTACGGTTTCAAGGTCTTCTTCTTTTCCTTTCGCGGCTCCGTACGATTTGTCGATGCCCGCCAGGATGGAACTTTCGGAGGCGACAACCGGTTCGATATTGAAGCCGGTCATGAACTTGATATCGTCCATCGCGAAGACGTTGGTGGGATCGACCATCGCGATGGTAAGCGATGCACCCACGCGGCTCAGGGGAAGAATCTGGTATCGCTTGGCGGTTTCAAACGGAATCAGTTTGACGACAGCAGGGTCAATTTCAAAATAAGAAAGATTGATGGCAGGAACGCCATACTGCCGGGAAAGAAAATTGGTGACGTCCTCATCCGTGAGGAAGCCGAGCTTCACCAAGGCCGACCCCAGGCGGCAGTTCTGCTCCTTCTGCGCCTTAGTCGCTTGTTCCAACTGCTCTGGGGTAATGATCTTCTCTTTGACGAGAAGGTCGCCCAGCCGTTGAGACATACGTCGATCTCCTATCTACTTCGCGGAACGATGCCCTGAACTGTTACCAGCATTTACACAAAGCGCCACTTTTGATGCGGCGTCTTCGTGTTGACACAAATTGTCACAGCAAGTCGATTACCGTACCAGTTACCGTAGTACTTGGACCTGCCGCTGTTCCAAACACATAGCACGTGGTCTTTTAGAACCCGCGCCAGATGCGCTTTTCTTCCAGCAAAACTCAGATCCCGGGCTGGGGTACATGCACTTCGGTAAGCTTCGGCGAGGTGCGACGCGATGGCTGCCGCCCGGCTTGCAGCCGGCGTACACTCAGCGGTGAGGGAGTCCTATCTTTGACGCCTGACGCACAACAGAGACAGATTCGAACCTACTACCGCGCGTTATTTCGTGCCTGGGGACCGCAGAATTGGTGGCCGGCGGAGTCGCGCTTTGAGGTGATCGTGGGGGCCTATCTAACGCAAACCACGGCGTGGACGAATGTGGAAAAGGCGCTGGCGAATCTTCGCGCGGCACGCTTGCTCAGCGTAGAGGGGATTCGCCGGACGCCTCTGCCGGAACTCGAGCGCCTGATTCGTCCGGTGGGATATTTTCGTCAGAAAACCAGGAGGCTGAAGATTTTTATCGCTTTTCTGGATCAACGATACGGAGGATCTCTGACGAAATTGCTGTCGCGCCCTACCAACCAGCTTCGGGAAGAACTTCTCAATCTGCATGGCATCGGTCCCGAAACTGCCGATTCCATCCTGCTCTACGCCGGGAATCATCCGGTGTTCGTGGTGGATGCCTACACGCGTCGCATTTTGGCTCGCCACGACATCCTTCCAGAAAAAATCCCATACGAGGAGATTCGGAAATTGTTTGAGCGAGCGCTGGAGCCGGTTGCGCGGTCTGTTGCAGACTCTGGCGAAACTCGGGATGAACCCTTGGCGGCGGGCTTTCGCGGCGCGGCGCATTCTCCGTCGCCGATGAGCACTGGGAAGCGCACGGCTCTGGCGCAGGTTTACAACGAGATGCATGGCCTTATCGTGGGCGTGGGAAAGAATTACTGCAGAAAATCACAGGCACGGTGTGACGAATGCCCTTTACAGAGGTTCCTGCCTCGGGCTAAGTACAGAAGGTCTTAGGTATTAGGTCTCGGGTCTTGACCACTGAATTCCGAAAAACATTCCAAGGATGGTTCGTTGTCTAAACATTCTTTGAGGTCCACAATTCTCGCGTTAGCAATGGCATCGGTTTGCTGCGCTCAATCGCTGCGGCAGGAGGCAGAAAATGCGGGCCTGCTCATCGGCACGGCCGTCCGACCTTCCCAGCTCTCGGAAGCCGCTTACGCCGCCACCCTAGGTCGCGAGTACAACATGGTAGAGGCGGAGGATTCCATGAAGTGGTGGGTGCTGCGGCCGGATCGAGGCACCTACGATTTTCGGCAGGGCGATGAGGTAGTGCGCTTCGCGCAGGCCCATCAAATGAAGATTCGCGGGCACTGCCTCGTCTGGGGCCGTTACAACCCGGATTGGCTGACGCAAGGCAACTTCACCGCCCGGCAGTTGTCGCGGCTTCTTCACGAACACGTCAACCGGGTGATGAAGCACTTTGCCGACCAGGTTTTCGCGTGGGATGTGGTCAACGAGGCGATGGATGAGAACGGAAATGTGCGGGATTCTCTCTGGTACGACAAGCCCGGAATCGGATTGTCAGGGAGAGGAACAGCCTACATCGAACAAGTGTTCCGCTGGGCGCACAAGGCGGACCCGCAGGCTTTGCTGTTCTATAACGAAGCGGAGGGCGAAGGGCTGAACCGCAAATCGGATGTGATCTACGCCATGGTCAAGGATTTCAAACGGCGGGGCGTTCCTATCGACGGCGTCGGATTGCAGATGCACGTTCCGAAGCTCGATGCGGATGTCGCGGCGATCTCCGCAAACATTGCGCGGCTCACGGCGCTCGGGGTGCAAGTTCACATCACGGAGCTGGACGTTTCTCTGCCGCTGGATTCCAACGGTTTGCTTCATCCAGATGACTTGATCCGCCAGGCCGAAGTGTATCGCGGGATCGTGCGGGCATGTTTAAACAGTGCAGGATGCACAGCGATCCAGACCTGGGGTTTCACCGACAAGTACTCGTGGATTGGATCGCACTCGCGTGGAACCCGAGGGCAGGCGTTGCCCTTTGATCGAACATACCAGCCCAAATCCGCCTACCGCACCGTGTTGGAAGAGCTTTCCGCCGGGCGCTCGCCGGCTCATTGACAATCTGGCACAGAGCAAGACTCACCGATTGAGTCATCTCCAGCAGCCGCGTCTGCATCTATAATGGCTTCCGGTCCATTCAAGGTTTGCAGGTTGCGACTAAAATGCGTGGCTGGACCGCTGAATTCGTGTGGCGCAGACCGCTCCAACTCGACCTGCCAGAACTTCCAAGCGCAAGCAGTACATCATTCTGCTGACGGTGGCGGTTTTTCTGCTGCTCGCGATCCTGGTTTCCCAGACCGCGTTTAACGAAACCATACTGCGCCCCGGCACCAACCAGCAGACCGTGGTTTTTTATGCGCTTTCACTGCTGATTTCTCTTCTGTTTGTTGCGCTCACCTTCGTGCTGGCGCGCAATCTGCTCAAGCTGCTTGCCGAGCGCCGTCTGGGCGTGCTGGGGTCGAAGTTCCGCACGCGCATGGTGGTGGGAGCGCTGCTGCTGTCATTCGTTCCGGTCATGGTGATGTATTGGTTTGCCTACGGACTGATGAACCGCTCGATTGACAAGTGGTTTTCCACGCCGGTCGAGGAGGTTCGCGCGGATACCGATGCCATGGCTTCGTTGCTGGCCAGCTACGCGGCACAGAATGCGCGCTCGGAAGCGGTTGCCATTGCCGCCTCACCGGAGACCAAGCGCGCTTTTGAAGGTCGCGGGTTCTCCGCCGCAGTGGAGGAATTTCGCAGCCACGAACCCACCTTGCAAGGCGGGTTTGTGCTCGCTATCGAAAACGGAATTGACGAGGCGAGCTTCGGCGTCCCTGCCGCATGGCCGGTGCTGAAGGAAAAGCTTCCACTGGCGCAGGCCGCCGCAGGGCATCCCGCCAGCTTTACCTGGGAGCAGACCGAGTACACCCTGGGCAGCGCTTCCGTTGGCAAAGATGGCCTGATCCTGGTAGCTATGCCGCTGCCGCCGGAGTTTTCGAAAACGGTCAAGCAGATCGAAGCCAGTCAGCAGCGGTATCTTCAGCTCAGTCTCGAGCGCAAACACGTGCGCCAGACTTACATGGGCCTGCTTCTACTTCTGACGATGATGGTTTTGTTTGTCAGTACTTGGCTGGCCCTGTTTCTCTCGAAGTTGGTGACTCGTCCGCTGGCGGCGTTGGCCGAGGCGACGCAGGAAATCTCGCGCGGGCGTCTCGATTACCGGATCGACGTGAGCGCCGCCGATGAGATGGGGGATCTGGTGCGCTCTTTCAACCGCATGGCGGAGGAACTGGAGACCAGCCGCGGGCAGATCGAGGCTTCCAGCCGCGATGCGAGTGCTGCCAACGCCGAACTCGACCAGCGCCGCCGACAGATGGAGACTATTCTCGAGAGCATCCCGACAGGAGTGCTGTCACTGGATGGCGCCCGCTGCGTTACTCATGCCAACCAGGCCCTGCTGCGCATGTTCCATCCGGAAGGTTATGCGGAGGGACAGCACATACTGCGCGGAGCGCACCTGGCGGAGGTATTTCCTCCGGAAGTGCTGGAGGATCTGGAACCGCTGTTGCGCCGCGCCGACCGTATGGGCATGACCACCAGCCAAATGGAGATGCCGCTGCAGCGCACGTCGCTGAACGTGGCGGTAACGGTGGCTACGCTCCGTCATCAGGACGAGCGGTCTGGATACGTGCTGGTGTTCGAAGATCTCTCCGATCTTCTGAAGGCTCAAAAACAGGCCGCGTGGCGCGAGGTGGCGCGCCGCGTCGCGCATGAGATCAAGAACCCGCTTACGCCCATTGCGCTTTCCGCGGGGCGGATTCAGCGTCATCTGGAGCACGCCACACCTCCCGACAAGGCGTCGTTGGATATCGTTCGCTCCTGTGCAGACACGATTGCAGGAGCGGTCGAAACCGTTCGCCGTCTGGTGGACGCGTTCTCCACGCTGGCTCGCTTCCCTGCATCCAACCCGCATCCGGCTGATATTAACGAAGTCATCGAGAGCGCGCTCTCCACGTTTAATGGGAGACTGGACGGCATCGGCCTCCACAAGTCGCTGGCTCCGGACCTGCCTAGAGTGATGGCGGACGCGGAGGCGATTAAGCGGGCTGTCGCCAACCTCGTCGACAATGCCGCCGAGGCTATGCAAGATTCGCTGGTGCGCGAAATTCAGATTTCAACCGTGCTGGTGGCCAGCCGCGAGGCGGTCGAAATTACGATCGCGGATACCGGCCATGGCGTGACCCGCGAGCTAAAGGAAAGGCTCTTTCTGCCCTATTTCTCAACCAGAAAACGCGGAACTGGTCTGGGCCTGGCGATCGTGAGCCGGGTCATTGAAGAGCATCATGGGTCCATTCGAGTGGAGGAAAACCAGCCGGTTGGAGCGCGCTTTATCGTGGAGCTGCCGGTGGTTCCCGAGCCCGCGCTGGCCACCGCTGCGGTTCAGCATGCATAAACTTCTCATCGTCGACGACGAAACCGGTATTCGCGAATCGCTGCAGGGAGTGCTGGCAGACGAGGACTACGAAACCGAATCGGTGGAGAGCGGTGAAGAATGCCTCAAACTGCTGCGGCGTGAGCATAGCTACGAAGTGGTGCTGCTCGATATCTGGCTGCCCGGCGTCGATGGTCTGGAGACGCTGGAAAGAATCCGCGAACTGGATAACCCGCCCGAAGTGATCATGATCTCCGGCCACGGCACCATTGAAACCGCCGTGCGTGCCACCAAGCTCGGCGCCTATGACTTCCTGGAGAAGCCGCTCTCCATCGAGAAGACATTGATCGTGGTTAAGAACGCAATCGAATCCAAGAAGCTGCGACACGAGAATATCGACCTGAAGAAACAGCTTCAGGCCAAGAGCATGATTGTCGGCGACAGCATTCCCATGAAAGCATTGCGCCAGCAGATTGGCCTTATGGCGCCTACCAATGGCCGCGTTCTGATCTACGGCGAGTCGGGCACGGGGAAAGAATTAGTGGCCCACGCGATCCATGCGCAAAGCCTGCGCAAGGACGAGACCTTTGTTGAGGTCAACTGCGCGGCGATTCCAGAAGACCTCATCGAGAGCGAGTTGTTCGGACATTACAAAGGATCGTTCCCGGGTGCAGCCGCCGACAAAGATGGCAAGTTCCAAAAGGCGAGCGGTGGAACGCTGTTTCTCGATGAAGTGGGCGACATGAGCCTGAAGACGCAATCCAAGGTGTTGCGCACACTCGAAGAGCAGCGCGTCGCTCCTCTCGGCGGCGACCAAACCATCATGGTGGATGCGCGCATCATCGCCTCGACCAACAAGGATCTGGAAGAGGAAATCTCCAGGGGGAATTTTCGCGAAGATCTGTTTTACCGATTGAACGTGATCCCTTTCTTCGTGCCGCCGTTGCGCGACCGCAAGGAAGATATTCCGTTATTTGCGCGGCACTTCTTAAAAGACCTGGCCGCGACCTACGGACGACGACCGCGTGAGATTACGGACGATGCAGTCGAAGCCCTGATGCGGTATTCGTGGCCGGGCAATGTGCGCGAGTTGCGCAACGTGATCGAGCGGATCGTGATCATGAATCCCATGACGGCACGATTTGACCGCAAGCATCTGCCTCCACTGGTCTACCGGGATGGCCATCGGCGCGCGGCGCGAAAAGAGTTCTCGACGCTGCAGCAGGCCCGGGACGCCTACGAGCGGGATTTCATTCTCAAGAAGCTCGACGAGAACCACGGCAACGTCACCCGCGCGGCCGAAGTATTGGGCCTGGAGCGCAGCCACCTCTACCGCAAAATGAAGACATTGGGCATCGCGGTGAAAGAGTAGCAAAGGTGCGGATCAAGCAGTAACAATAGCCTTTCATCCCAAGCGTAGCGAGGGATGACAGTTTGGAATGGGATACAGCCGGGTGCGCTACCGCTTCACCATGTGGATTTCGGTGCCGTTCTTTCGGAACTCCACTTTGTCCATGAGCTGGTTGATGAGAAAAATTCCGCGTCCATGATTAGAATAGACGTTTTCTCCGACGGTGCAGGCCGGAATAGCCTCGGGGGTAAAGCCGGTGCCCGGATCGCGCACCACGATCAGCACACCACGCTCATCGTCGCTGCTCACCAGGCATTCTACTGTCTTGGTGGGATCTTCTTTAGCGCCGTGAATCACGGCATTCGCCAGCGCCTCCTGCAGCGCTAACTCGATCGCATCTTCCTTACCGTCCACGCCCTTCATCTGGCGAACCACGGCCATCACTTCCTGCACGACCGGATCCACTGCCTTACGGTCGGCGGAAAGCGTTACCCGCAAAAGTAGAGCTAACTTATCTGGATCAAAATCTTTTTCGGGAAGAGGTTCTTCGGGAGAATCCGCCGGTGGCATAAGTTGGGCTCGTCGTGTGATTCAGCGCTGCGCTTCATTGATTCTAGCTGCTAGATGCTTAATACGACAATCCACAGAGAAATATGTGGAGACCACACCTAAGCTTTAAAATCGGCATGGCAAGAGCTAATGCGCTCTATCACGGTGTTTGCTGTGCTTCGCTTTTTCTTGCGGTCGCGCATTAAGCAGCGGCTTTGGTGGTTCGACTCGTCCACCCGTCAAATGCTCTAACTGCCTTCTCCAGTCGAGTTCTTCCACAAACCCACGCGACTCACGCCAGTTGACCTGTACCTTAACGTAAAGTTCGAGAAAGACTTTCATCCCCAGCATGCGCTCGAGTTGCAGGCGCGCCGAAGTACCAATTCGCTTCAGCATCTGTCCCTTCTTGCCGATCAGGATGCCTTTCTGGCCTTCGCGTTCGCAGTAGATTGTGGCGGAGATGCGGGTCAGCTTCGCGCCCTCCTCGAAGCTCTCAACGATTACGGTGGTTGCGTAGGGAAGTTCCTCCTCAGTCTCCACCAACACTCGCTCGCGAACAATTTCCGCAGCCATGAAGCGCGCTGGCTGGTCGGTGACATGGTCCGGAGGGAAATAGGGAGGGCCCGCAGGCAAGGCTGCTGTTACTTGCTTTAGGAGTATGTCGAGGCCATCCCGTTTCAAGGCGGAAATTGGAATGATGTCGTGGAACGGATGCAGCTTTTTGTACTCCTCGATCAACGGCAGCAACTTAGCTTTGCCGCCTCTTAGCAGGTCAACTTTGTTTAGGATAAGACAAACTTTCGTCGGCGAATGCTTGAGCATCTGGATCGCGAATTCATCGCGCTGATCCAGCTTGCGGGTCGCATCCATAATCAACAGGACAACGTCACAGCCCTCCAGAGCCTCGCGCACCTCGACCATCATCTTGCGTCCCAGGGAACTATCCGGCTTGTGGACGCCCGGAGTATCGATCAGGACGATCTGCGCGCCGCTCTGGCCTTTGACCTTGGGCAGGTTGACGATGCCCTGGATCCGGTTGCGGGTGGTCTGCGGCTTGGGCGAGATGATCGCCAGTTTTTCACCCACGAGCGCATTGAGCAGCGTGGACTTGCCAGCGTTAGGACGGCCGAGAATGCAAACAAAACCGGAGCGGAAGGGCATGATTGGAGTAGCGTCGGCATCTTGCCGGCTTTCTTGAGGCAAGCCGCCGAGACGGCGGCGCTACTGAACTATATCAGCTTCAACTGCCGGGGCTGCACTGTAGTAATTCTGACGCGCTCGACCTTGCGTTCCGTAGACTCCAGAACTTCGAACCGCAGGCCTTCATCATCCACTGTTTCGCCCTTCTGCGGAATGTGCCCAGCCAGTTCGCTCACCAAGCCCGCCACGGTAGCCGATTCCCTTCCCTCTGGTTTTGTCCCGAACAGCTCGGCGAGGCGATCCACATCCATTCCTCCGGAAACGATATAGGACTGATCGTTCTCCCGAACAATTTCGGGCTTCTCGTGCTCGTCCCGAATTTCACCGACGATCTCTTCCACCAGATCTTCGATCGTCACCAGGCCGGCGACGCCGCCATATTCATCGACCACGATCGCCATGCGTATGTTGTTTTTCTGCATCTCTCGCAGCAGATCGCTGCCGAGCTTGCTTTCGGGGACGAAATACACATCGCGCCGCATCAGGGTTTCGAGCGTGCGCTTGGCGGCTTCGCTGTCTGGCACTTGCAACACATCCTGCGCGTAGACGATGCCTTTGATGTTGTGGATGCTTTCCGCATAGACCGGCACGCGCGAGTAGTGCTTCTCGCCCAGCATTTGGATGAAGCGCTCAACCGTAGTTTCCACCGGTACGGCAAACATTTGCGGGCGCGGCTTCATGGCTTCGCGCACGGTTTTGCCGCTGAACTCCACCACCGATTGAATCAGGTCGCGATCGCCTTCCTGGATAATGCCTTCTTCCTGGCCGGCTTCGATCAATGCATCTACCGCTTCGGATGCGCTTTCCGGCTGCTCGCGTGTGTTTTGGCGAGTGAGCGAGGCCACCGATTGCAGGAAACCCAGAACGATGGTCACGGGCAACACCAAGTAAGTCAGCATGGTCAGCAGCCACGTCCAGCGGATGAGCCAGGCGCCGTTGGTGCGCGAAAAAAATACAAACGGTAGAAACTGGTTGAAGACGATGATGATCAGGATCAGACTGATAGCGGCCTGCAGGATCTCATAAATGCTCCAGAGCTGATCGCCGAAAACCGCATAGCCCACAATTAGGGCAATGGTCGCGGTGGTCAACTGCTTCAGCACTGCCATGGAGAGCGACGCCCGCGCCCGGCCGACGTGCAGGTTGGGCTCAACCTTCTGCTCGAAGACGTCAATATTGTCCTGAAATTCTCGCGAGAGAAATTTTCCCATCTCCTGGTAGACGCGGTCCACGTAGGAGGCCAACGCCAGCAAGGCCAGCAGCGGGATCAGCGCAAGGGCGATGCCCCAGTTCATGCCGTTCTCCGCTTCGCGCCGGGCGGGTGATTTCTGCGAACCTTCCCGGTAGAGTTACTGGTACGGGGCTGTGTCCTCTCGATCAGGCCTGTCTCCAACTTCAGTTGCCGCCGCAACCGGATCTCTTTGCGCGCCATCTCGCCATTATCGCGCTCGTGATCGAAGCCCGCCAGATGCAGGATGCCGTGCAGCACCAGAATTTTCACCTCATCCGCGACAGAATGGCCCAGGCGCCGAGCGTTCTCCCGGGCGATGTCCGCGGAAATCGCCACGTCCCCAGCCACGAGTTTAGATTTACTGCGCTCCAGCAGCGGCGATGGAAACGACAATACATCTGTCGGCTTGTCCTTTCTCCGAAATTGCCGGTTAAGAGATCGTAACTCGGAACTGTTTGTAACCAACACATTCACCGTTCCGCGCAAATGGACCACTCTTCTCGCCCGCAACACGAAGCGTTCGAGGGTTGATGGGGTCAAATCCGCGATTCTCTTTCGGAGGATAACCAATCTGCTCCTGGCGCACTTACCAGAGAAAGTTTTGCAAAAATAAACAGGAGGGCCCGGTTTCAGCCCTCCCACCTGCCTGCGATTTTTATTCTCCCGAGGCTTCTCTGGATCTGTCGCTCGCGTTTGGCGCCTCCGCGGTCTTCCCTTCGGGGCTTTTCCCGCCTGCGAGCAGCAGCATCTGTTGCTCGGCAATATGCGTTTTGTGCTCGTCGTAGGCCCGAATAATGCGCTGTACCAGGTGATGCCGCACCACATCGGATTCATCGAAATGAACGAAGGTCAGGCCTTCGACGCGCTTCAATATGTCAATCGCTTCCAGCAACCCGCTGCGGCGGGCGTTAGGCAAGTCGATCTGCGTGATGTCTCCGGTGATTACCGCTTTAGAGTTGAATCCCAGACGGGTGACGAACATCTTCATCTGCTCCGAAGTGGTGTTCTGCGCTTCGTCGAGAATCACGAACGAATCGTTCAACGTGCGCCCGCGCATGAATGCGATGGGCGCAATCTCAATGACATTTTTCTCCAGATAGCGGTCTACTTTTTCCGGCTCGAGCATGTCATAGAGCGCGTCGTACAACGGGCGGAGATAAGGATCGATCTTGTCCTGCAACGTGCCCGGCAAAAAACCCAGCCGCTCGCCCGCTTCTACCGCCGGACGCGCCAGGATGATGCGATTCACTCGCTTGGCCAGCAGCGCCGAAATTGCCATGGCGACGGCGAGATATGTCTTGCCCGTTCCGGCGGGGCCAACCCCGAACACCATGTCGTGATTCTCAATGGCCTCGACATAGCGCCGCTGATTCACGCTTTTCGGTTGCACCATTCGCCGACCCAGCGATCGCTGGCGTCCGGCGTCGGCCAGTCCGCGAAGGGTTGCAGTCGAATCCGCCGTCAGCACGCGCAGCATGCTGTTCAGATCGCCGTTGTTGAAGCTGTATCCCGAGCGCTGCAGGCCTTCGTAATCGGCGAACACCTGCTCGGCGCGAGCCACGTCGCGCGCCGCCCCTTCCAGTTCTATGGCGTTCGACCGCAGGTCAATCGTGATGTTCAGGCCATCTTCCAGCACGCGCACATTCTCGTCGCGCGTGCCAAACAAAGTCTCGATGTTGGGACTAATCCCGATGCTCTTCTTCATTCAGTCTCTTTGATAGACGCAAAAATGGATACCGCAAAAATGCAGAGCCACTTCGCAGACAAAACAGGATTATGCTTCGAGACGGGACCAGACGGGATGCTCATGCCCAGAGGGCAAGTCACTACCATTGGTTAAAGCCTACCCCGCGCCGGGACGGGAGTCAATGGCCGCTCCCAATGAGGCTCAAGCGTTTGACCAGTCGAGACTTAGTCCCGTAGAATAGTTTATTCGGTACTCACCGGAATATCTCGCTGTACACACAAGGGCAACGAAAAATCTATGGCTAATCATCATTCGGCGCTCAAACGCGCCCGTCAGACCACGAAGCGCACGGCCACCAATCGTGCCAACACCTCCCGCCTGCGCACCGCGCTGCGCACTCTGCGCGAGACCATCGAAAAGGGCGACAAGCAAGCCGCCGAGCAGACTTACCGCGCGACTGTCTCTGCGCTCGACAAAGCGATCCAGAAGGGCACGCTGCACGAGAATACGGCGGCGCGGTACAAATCTCGGCTGGGCGTTCGCGTTAATGCAATGAAGTAGCTTTTGGCCTTTAGCCCTTCGCTTGGAACCGGAATGGCAGACTTGCAAGAGTCTGCCATTCGACTTTTCTTACCAAAACCTCGGCAACAAGAATCCCGTCTGTCGGCGATGCTCCTCGAAATCTTCCCCGAACTGCGTGCTTAGCATGGCTTCCTCTCTTTTCGCCTTCACGCAAAAGCCAAGAATAACCACGAAGACTCCGGCCACGCAGCGCCAACGATCGATGGCGAGCGCCGAGCCGATCGCGGCCAAGTCGAGTCCGGAATAAATCGGGTGGCGAAGGCGGGCATAAGGGCCGGTGCGGACCAGCTTGTGGTCTTCTTTGATCGTGATCCGCCCGCTCCAGTATTGTCCGAGATGCCATCGCGCCCAGATTGCCAGCGCGATCCCCGCCCAGATGAGGATGATGCCAACGACGGTAATACCAAAAATGCGCGGGAACACCTTTTGGCCGAAAACTCCAATATCGGCATCGCCATCGAACATCAGCGTAAAGCCGATGACTTCGACGAACACGATTCCGTAGCGCCAGGCGAACGGCTCTTTTCTCTGAGTACGTTGCGTCTTCAGAGCGGCCAGCAGCCAATACGCCATGATAACGATCCAGGGGCCTTCGAAGAGGTATTTCCAGATCATGTTGTTCGGTGTATAGAAATACGTCGATTGAGAGCAGAATGTTCAACCCGCCGAGGCTGAAAAGAGCCTAAACCGGCAACTGTTCCTGCATCCATCCCGGTGTTTCGAGTTTTGGCTCCGTCGTAAGATCGATTACCAGACGTTCCAGCACCATACGTTTGCTCACAGGGTTCGAACGCAAGGCAAGGTCGGCCTTGGCCACCAGCCGGATTGCACGCGTCAACTCGCGGCGCGATTTGTAGCGGTGAGCCTGCTTGATAATGTCGTCGGCGGCAAATGGAGGCACGCGAAAGCCTTGCCACAGCGCGGCCCAAAGCATGCGCTGGTCGCGGACGTTACGCTCCAGGATCACGAGCATCTGGCGGAAGGTTTTGGCCAGCATGTAGATGTGTCCGATGGCGGCTTCCTCGCCATCGCCTGAAGAGAGGATCGCATCCAGCACTTCCAGTGCGCGCACACGGTCTTTGGCGGAGATGGCATCGGTCAACTCGTATAGCGAGCGTTGCTTGGCGGCCAGCACCATGGTTTCCACGTCGCCCAGCGTGATGCGGTTGCGGGCGCCGACGTAGAGCATGAGCTTTTCCAGTTCGTTGGAGATCATCATCATGTCGCCGCCGAGGGCGTCGACTAACTCGCGGGCGCCGTCGGGATCGATTTTTACCGGCACGCCGCGGCTGTTGCAAAAGTCGGAAATCCAGCGCACGGCTTCACCTTCTTCCACGCGCGCCAGTTCAACGATGCCGCAGTACTGGCCCATGGTTTCGCGGATGCGCTGGTAACGTTCTTTATCCTGCATCTCCATGCGGCGGACGTCGGCGGGGATGCTGATGTGGTCGGCGACAAAGACCACCAGCGCATCGGGATTCGGGTTCTTGCAGTACTCTTCGATGGCAGCGAGTTTTTCTTCGTTCGAGCCGCGGCCGAAAAGACTCTTCACTCCGCGCACGAAAAATACCTGGAAGGGCGCCATTAGAGAGGGCGTGCGGGCGCGGTCGAGAACTTCGGCGAGGTCGTTTTCCGCGAGGTCGAACTCGAACAGGCTGAAATCGCGAAGATCAGGCGAGACCAGGTGCTCGATGATGGCGTCGCGAAAGCGCTTGCGGAAGAAAGCTTCGTCCCCGACGAAGACATAGGCCGGACGCAGCTTGCGCGATTCCAGTTCGCTGACAAACCGCTCGGCCTGGGCGAAAGCCCGCATCAGAAGTTCTCCTCGCAATGACGATCTGTTGCGGCACCTCGTCGTTTGTTGTTGGTCCCTTCGCTCCGCACAGGGCAGGCTAAGAACAGTCGTTGGCTAACGACGAGCGACCAACGACTGACGACTATTTCAAACTCTAGCATCTAGAAGCCCTCCAGAATGTTGGAGACCAGGGTACGGGCAAAATCCTGGGAGAGACGCCGGAAGGCGGGCGAATCCTCCTCGAAAAAGCTGGCCAGGTCCTGCGAGACTTCGTACTGCTCGCGAAATAGATACGAAGGATTCTGATAAAGCACTTTGCCCTGGCGGTCGGTGAGTTCTACCTTCATGCTCACCACCACCAAAACACTGGCAGCTTGTCCGGTTGCGGAGTTGTAGGTGAGCGGCGTGGAAGATGCGGAGAGCACGATGCCGCGCAACGTGGCATCGGCAGCCTCGCCGGGATCATTGAGAATGTGATAATGCGTGCGCGTGGTGAACTCGCGCACCACAGATGCGGTAAGCAACTGTTCGACGCGGTAGGTGGTGGTGTCGTTTACGAAAGCCGGGACGGCTATCGTCTTGACGTTTTCCGGAAGCTGCACTGAGTGACCAGCCGTGTGATATCCGCAACTGGTGCCGGCCACGAGCCATATCAGGCAGAGCAGTGCCTGCAACGCGGCCCGGCGAGGCATCATTGGATTTTTCCCAAGGGGCGGGTTTGGATCATGCTCTCGGCGCAATCCACCGCGGTCACGGCCGCAATACGCAGGTTGTCAGCGGCTGCCCACAGCCAGATTCCATTGGGCCGGGACGCATCGATCTTAAGCGAAACCAGAATGTTGGCTTGACCGGCCGTATTCACGTTACTCGGCTGGGAATCGTCTTCCGCACCCGCCAGCGTCACGTGATCTCCGGCAAGGGCCTGCGACAAAAGTTCTTGATCGACAGTTTGCGCCATCTCCAGAAAGATGGCCAGAGTGTGGCCGTGAAAAACCGGAGCCTGAAGCAGGGTCAATGCAGGCTGCGGCGCATCGGCTCCGGCAATCTTCTGGTAGTGTCGCCGCACCCGCGCTTCCCGCGACTCCAGCGACAGCTGCGATTTTTGCCCGTAGCGCGCAATCATGTTGAAGGCGACCTGCTCGTCGAACAGGTCCTTGGGCAGCGGCTGAAACGACAACAGATTGACGGTCTGCTGGTGCAACTCGTCCATGCCCTTTTGTCCCTGCTCGGACGCCGGCTCGAAAACCGTCGCCACCAAGCTCCGGATGACGCCAGCCTTGCGCGCCCGCAGCAGCAAAAGCGCCAAAGTCACGGCGGCTGGATGAGCCACGACGCACGGAGCCGGTTGCAGCTCCGGCTGCCACATCTGTCCTCGCTCGCGCTCTGTCCAAAGAGAGCGCACGGTGGCGCCGGCTTCCTCTTCCAACGCGCCGGAAAGGTCGATGATCGCGCTGCCGGCATCGCGGGCCCGTTTCCAGTTCTGGCGAGTACACTCTGCGTCGGCCGCAAAGAAGGTGAAATCCACGTGCGTAAACTGCTCCGCCCGCACGCTCTGGATGAAGTTAATCTCGTCGCCCGTCGCTTCCAACCGGCCGATCGACTCGTCATCGTCGAGCAGGCGCACATCGACCGCAGGAAAGTTGCGCTCATTGAGCATTTCGGCGACTTCCTTCCCTTTGAGCGTAGCCGCGCCCACGATGGCCGCGCGGAAGAGTTGCCCTCGCGCAGAAGAGGAAGGAGACGATGCCGCTATTTTCGACGGACTACTCATGAAGTCTGTGAAGCCTCCTTGTAGGTGGGCGGCGGAGGCTGGCTGCGACGGCGGAAAATCCACTGCAAGCGCCAGAATACCCCTGAGAACATGTAAAGCAGCGCGACCCCGAACAGCACCGGCTTGGAGAAGAACCAGATGGCTGCAAACAGCGCCCCAAGAAGAATAATCAAGCGGAAGGGACGGCGAGAACTGAAGTCAATGTCTTTGAAGCTGTAGAAGCGCCAGGTGCTCACCATCAGGTAGCCCACGGCTGCGACCATGGCTAGCCAAGTGATCGCCGTGTACCAGGAATCGAGGGGAACTCCGGACTGAAAGTGAACCACGGCCGCAATTACTCCCGCCCCCGCCGGGATTGGCAATCCCACGAAATATTTCTTCCCGGGCCGACCGGGATTCGAAGGCTGCGGGTTTGAGGTGATGTTGAACCGCGCCAGGCGGCTCGCTCCGGCCATCAGGAACAGGAAACCGGCAATCGCTCCCAACTGGGTCAACTTGATGTTCCAGTCGGTGAGCGCGACCGGAGGCATCAGATGAAATCCCCACGTCCAGGCCAGCATCGCCGGAGCCACGCCAAATGTGATCACGTCCGCCAGTGAATCGAGTTCCTTACCGAAGTCGCTGCTGGTTCCGGTCATGCGGGCGACGCGTCCATCAAGGCCGTCGAACAACACGGCAAATCCAATCGCTTTGGCGGCGTTGTCCAAGTGCCAGAAATTCAAAGCACTCGCGTGGACAACCTCCAGGATGGCGTAAAAGCCGGCCGCCATATTGCCCGTAGTAAACAACGACGGGAGAATATACATCCCTTTACTCAAACGGCGCGGGCGCCGCTCGTCCCGCCTGCGTCTTGGAATTGGAAGATCCATCAGCGCGCCCCTTCGCTGGCAGAATAACTTCCTGCACTTGCCAGTTCGCTTTTAGGCTGCAAGTACGCTAGGACACTCGCTCCTCCACGAACTCGATCCCCGACTTTCACCCGCAGATCCGCGGCAGAGTCGAGCAGCACGTCCACGCGCGAACCGAATTTGATGAGCCCCACGCGCTGGCCGCGCTCCAGTCGATCGCCCAGCTTGGGGTAGAAAACAATTCTACGCGCCAGCAGCCCTGCGATTTGCTTGAAGACCACCACCTGGCCATCGCCTTCTACGCGGACAATATTCTGTTCGTTCTGCTCCGCCGAGGCCTGATTCATCGCATTCAGGAACTTCCCGCGCTGGTAGCGCACCTCGCGGACGACTCCCGCGATCGGCGAACGGTTTACGTGCACATCGAAAACACTCAGGAAGATGCTGATGCGGGTGCGTTTTTCGCTGCCCACGGTCACGAATGAGACATCTGTAACTTTCCCATCCCCCGGCGACACCACGGCGCCTACTGCATCGGGAATGGCGCGCTCAGGGTCGCGAAAGAACCAGAGAAAAAACACCGCAAGCAACAGCGGTACCAAGGCCCAGGCAGGCTGCGCGAACCAGCCAACCAGAACCCCAGCTACAATCAAACCGAGCGCGTAAAAGTAGCCGTCACGAACCATGGGAACAGAGCACCCATTATAGAGCAGAGGCGAGCGGCTCTGGCTCACGTGCAATTAGAAAGTATGTAAGTCTAAATAAAGAAAGGCGCTGATGAGCGCCAACGGGTAGATAGAAAATGCCTGTAGCGGCGACGGCCGCCATCCAATGGCTGAGAAAATTATGCTACGTGAGTTCCGTACTGCTGCCGATACTGCCGTTCAATCGATTGCATCTGGTCTTTGAGCCGCAGCTTCAGCTTCTTGAGCCGGACTTCTTCCAGCTTTTCATCTTCGCTGAGGTAGCGCTTTTGGGTGAGAGAATCAAGACGGGTGGAATATTGCATATGCTCCTGAGCCAGCTTGCGGAATTCATCATGATTGGTCAGAAGAGCGTCATTCGAAGTCAGCATCCAGGCAGACCTCCAATAGGGGATTTCTAGGCCAAAGCTACCACAGCCCCAAAATCGGTTCAATGCCAAATTATGGTGCAGTCTCGTTATGAGAAAGGCCTAAGAAAGGCTTAGGCGGCAAAGGATTGCATCTTCTGGGGGATTGGCGTAGTAACCCTTGCGCATTCCTGCTTCTTCGAAACCCATCTTTCGATACAGGGCGCGAGCATTCTGGTTCGACTTGCGAACCTCCAGAAATATGGCGCTGCCGTTTTCCGCCCGCGCACGGGAAGCCAATTCTGCGAGCAGCCGCGTGCCCACGCCGCGGCGGCGAGTCGCTTCGGCGACAACAATGTTCTCCAATTCCCACTCTGCATCAGTCCTATGCGCAACCAGAAATGCCAGCATTTCGGGGGCTTTGCTTGAGGCTTTCTCCGGCTCTCCGCACTCATCCTCAACCACCCATGCGATGCGTTCCGACTGCTGCTGGCTGTTGGTGGTTCCAAACAAACCTTCGTACTGCTGCCGGGACCAGTGGGCGGCGGCCGGGCTCTGGCGTTCTAGATCCGTCATTGCGGCAAGATCAGCGACATTTGCCCGTCGGATGCGCAATCTTTTAAGATCCGATTTTCTCGAGCATCTCGGCATCGGTGCGGCGGATGTAGTTCGCTTCCAAATGCTCAGGCGTTACCGTCTCGCCCGATTGAATCTTGCGCCAGCCCAACCGGGCAACCGCGACGGCCGAGATCGGCGCTAAAGTTGAGACCGACAACCCGGCTGCGGCAATCGCTTCGGCGAGAGCGGCGTCCGGAGTCACCACCTTCCATCCTTTCGTCTGGGCAAGAAATTCACTCCTGGCCAAAATACGCTCTCGCGGGACTCGCCCGGCTTTGGCTGGGGTCTCGTACTCGCCCACATAGACATCACTCCGGCCCGCATCCAGCGCAGCCATGACCTTGCCTTGGGCGCCACTGGTGAAGACGCACGCCTCCAGCAGCGACACCGCCGCAATCGGCTTGTTCAAGACCTCAGCCAGAGCCTTCACCACCGCCAGACCGATCCGCAAACCGGTGAACGATCCCGGCCCGGAGGCGACTGCAAAAGCGCCGATGTCGCGTTTGGTGAACCCATGACTGGAGAGCAGCGTGGCAATCTGCGGAACAAGCTGTGCGGAAAAAGTGCCGCCGGCCAAGGGAACAACCTCGATCACCTCGGCACCGCCATCGGCGGACCGCTCCCCCGCTCGCGCCAGCGCGATGCTGCCCTGCTTGCCGGAGGTATCTATAGCGAGAAGAAGCATGAGAGATTACCCACTCCTAAACATTCTGTGAGTCTGTGCAGAGCTAGTATTCAAGGAGACCGGTGTGCATGGTCATTTTCCAATCCGTGCCCACGCGGCTGTATACCTTGCATGCCCGCCCTTTCCAATGGAAATCTTTGCCATTCCGGTCGCGCCACAAAGTATCGACGTCAACGACTGCGAAGGCGCCGTCGCCTTGCTCGGAAACTTCGACTTTTTTTATTTGGCGGCGGTTATGTACGAGGGAATGCGTATCGAACAAATCCTGCCAGACCTTCTTCCAGCGCTGCGCGTCGAATCGGCCCAGAACCAGCACCCAGTCGACCGGATTGTGAGCGTCGCTGGTCGAGGGCCAGGGCCAAACCATGTCCGGATGAAAGACCGTAATAAGAAGATCGACATCCTGGGCGTCCCAGGCTCTGGTCTCTCGATTCACAATCTCGACAATCTCTTCTTCAACCTCAGCTCTCTGTTTCATTGCCGCTTTTCCCGGATTCCACAAGCTCTAACAGCACGCCACCCGTGCTCGACGGATGTACGAAGACGTATCTGTGCCCGCCCGCGCCAGTCTTGATCTCCTCTGATACCAGGCGCACACCGTCTTTCTTCAGGCGCTCGACGACCTCTGCCAAATCCGGAACCCGCAGGCACACATGATGCAGGCCTTCGCCGCGCTTGGCGATGAACTTCGCGATCGTCGAAGTTTCTGTGGTCGCCTCCAACAGCTCCAATCGACTCTCGCCCACCGGAATCATCACTACCCGCACTTGCTCCTGATCGACTGTTTCTTCCGGAGAAATGCTCAGGCCCAGTTTCTCGTAGATCGACTTCGCCGCCGCCAGCGACTTCACCGCGATTCCGATGTGATCGATTTCAGCCATCAGCCTTTCCTCACGTTGGCAGCGATCTCCTCCACCAGCGTATACGGATCGCGCTTGTGCTCGGCCACTTCCGCCGCCAGCCGCGCCAGGTTACCGTCACTGAGCTGGGCCCGCGCTTTTTCGAGCATGGCGTCGCGCAGCATCTCGACCAAGCGCTCCTGCCAGTTCTCGACGCTCTTGTTCAGAGTCAGATTTTCCTTCTGCAGATAAGTCTCATAGTCCGAAATAGCGCCCGCCAGCTCATCGATTCCCGTTCCCTGACTGGCAACGGTCTTCACGATCGGCGGCGTCCAGCCATCGTGGCGCATAGCCAGCGATTGCAGGGTGCGAATTTCGCGCTCCACGTGCTCAGCGCCATCGCGGTCGCTCTTGTTGATCACGAAGATATCGGCAATCTCCATGATGCCAGCTTTGATCGTTTGCACGTCATCGCCCATGCCCGGGACCAGGATCAAAATCGTGATATCGGCCAGCCGCACGATATCCACTTCATCCTGGCCCACGCCCACGGTCTCAATCATGATGAGGTCGCGGCCTGCGGCGTCCAGCACCGTCGTGACATCGGCGGTGGTGCGCGCCAGCCCGCCCAGCGACCCGCGCGTCGCCATGCTGCGAATATAGATCCCCGGATCGGAGAAATGTTCCTGCATGCGGATGCGGTCGCCAAGAATCGCCCCGCCGGTATAAGGACTCGTCGGGTCCACCGCGATAATGCCCACAGTGCGATTGTCCTTGCGATAGAAGCGGGCAAGCTGATCGACCAGCGTGCTCTTCCCTGCTCCCGGCGGCCCCGTCAGCCCAAGCACGCGCGCCTTCCCGCTGTGCGGAAACAACGCCTTCAGCAGCTCGGACCATCCCGGCGCGCGATTCTCCACAGTCGAAATGGCGCGAGCCAAGGCGCGTATGTCGCCGGAGCGGAGTTGGTCAATCCAAGTCTGGATTGGTTGATTCAAGCGATCAGTGTAAAGCAGAGGACGAGGAAGAAGAAATCCACTGCCACTGAGCTGATTGACAAAGGGCATATTCTGAAGGCACTAGGAGACTTATGAAACTAATTCCTTTGGTGTGCATTATTGCAACTTTGCTAGTTGCGCCGATTCAGGCTCAGCAGCCGACTGATGTCACTCTCATTCAGTTGATTGCGAATCCAGAAAAGTTCGACGGAAAACTAATTCGGGTGATCGGTTTTCTGCGGCTTGAATTTGAGGGGGACGTGCTCTATCTCCATCGGGAAGACTACGAGAATGCCATATTGGGAGACGGTTTCTGGGTCGACGTTACGCCGACGGTAACGAAGCAGAGCGCGACGCTAAACATGCACTATGTCCTACTCGAAGGCATTTTCAGTTCGAGTGACAGAGGGCATATGGGTATGTGGAGCGGGACTATCAAACAAATCCGTCGCGCCGAACTCTGGGTATCTCACAACCATGAAAAATGAAAGGATTCGGCGGTCTGTGGAGATCATACTAACCACTAGAGTTTTACTCCTTCAGCAACTGCCGGGCGATCACCAACCGCTGAATCTCGCTGGTGCCCTCGCCAATCGTACACAGCTTCACGTCGCGATAATACTTCTCGGCGGGATAATCTTTGATGAATCCATATCCCCCGTGAATCTGGACGCCTTCGTTAGCGCACCTCACGGCTACTTCGCTGGCATAGAGCTTCGCCATGGATGACTCCAATGTCGTCTTCATGCCGGCGTCTTTCATCGACGCCGCGCGCATGGTGAGCAGACGGGCTGCTTCAATCTCAGTGGCCATATCGGCCAGCTTCCACTGGATTGCCTGGAACTCCCCGATCGCCTTGCCAAATTGCTTACGTTCTTTCGAGTATCTCAGCGCGGCCTCATACGCACCCTGCGCCATACCCAGCGACAGAGCCGCAATCGAGATGCGGCCGCCATCGAGCACACGCATCGCATCGATGAAACCGTCGCCTTCCTTGCCCAGCAGATTCTCCGCCGGAATCATACAGTCTTCAAAGATCATTTCCGCGGTGTCGCTGGCTCGCAAACCCAGCTTGTTCTCTTTCTTGCCGGGACGGAATCCCTTCGTATCCTTCTCGACAATAAACGCGGAAAGGCCATGCGTATTGGCGGCGCGGTCGGTCACAGCGATCACGACAATTGCGTCGGCGTAATGACCGTTCGTGCAGAAAGTCTTCGTCCCATTCAGCACCCAGCTATTCCCGCGGCGCTTCGCGGTCATGCGGGCGCTGCCCGCATCCGATCCAGAAGAAGGCTCCGTCAATCCCCATGCGCCGATGAATTCTCCCGTGGCCAGTTTGCTGACGTACTTCTTTTTCTGTGCCTCGTTGCCGGCGAGGAAAATGTGATTGGAACACAGCGACGTATGCGCGGCGACAATGATGCCTACCGAGCCATCCACTCGCGACAATTCTTCGATCGCGATCACATATTCCACGTAGCCCATGCCGGCGCCCGCGTACTCAGTGGGGAACACCATTCCCAGCAAACCGAGCTTGCCCAGTTCCTTGATGGTGGCCAGCGGAAACTCGCATGCCTCGTCCCATTTCATCACGTTGGGCAAGATTTCGCGCTCGGCGAACTCGCGGACGGTTTTCTTCAGATGTTGCTGCTCGTCACTGAGTTGAAAATCCAAGATGCCTCCACCGCATGCGACTGATTTTGATTAGAACATAGCGGCAGAAGAGGGAAAAGTTACCTCGGGCCGGAGAAGGCAAACAGCATGAAAAGCCTTGTCATCATTGGGGACTATGAGCGCAAAAGCCAGCAGCCCAACCGACCGGATGGTTTGCCGATAACCCATTCCAGCAGGCTTCCCATGCCGCCCGCGAGAATCAGCGTGCCACCTCATCCACCAGAATGAATCTCTCGAACACTTCGTTAGACAATAACCGCCCACGCGGCGTCAAGCGCACGAGGTCTCCCCGCTGCTCCATCATTCCGTCTTCGACGAGGTCCGCAATCTCGGTGCGAGCGTTCCCGATGGCTTGCTCGCCGAATTTCGAGGCCAGATCCTGCAAGCTGACGCCCCGCGTCAACCGCAGCCCGAGGAAAAAGCTTTCCTCAAGAGCCGCCTGGCACGAGACCGCAGTCCGATCCAAGCCTGCCCCATTCATGTACTGTTCCAGGGAGTCGGCGGGTACGAATCGCACCGCCTCGGTGTCTGGCTTGGTAGAGAGCAGCATCGAGTGCGCGTCCACGCCAAAACCGAAGTAGGGCAACCGCTCCCAATACTTCAAATTGTGGCACGACTCGAATCCCTCGCGCGCGAAGTTGGAGATCTCATACTGCTCAATCCCTGCCGCGTTGAGTTGCTCGCAGGCCGCGAGGTAAAAGTCCGCCATGGCTCCTTCATCCGGCACAAAGTGTGCGTGGTAGCGTGCGCCCCCTGCCAACAGCTCTCGCCCGAGCCGCGAATCTTCGTCCACCTCGAGCATGTAGACGCTTACATGCCCAGCGCCAGTCGCGATGGTTTCCGCCAGAGAGAATTCCCAACTTTCGGCGGTCTGGTGAGGCAACCCGGCGATGAGATCAATGTTGATGTTCGCAATTCCCGCCGTACGCAGCCGAGCAATATCCTCTAGCACGGTCGCACGCTTGTGCAGGCGTCCCACCGCCGCCGCTTCCTGATCGACAAATGACTGGACGCCGAGACTTACCCGATTCACGCCGCAGCGCAACAGGCTCTCCAAAACGGCGGTGCTGAGAGTGCCGGGAGCGCACTCGACTGTAATTTCCGCTGCGAGACTCACATCGAACTGGGCTCGCACCATCGCGAACATACGCTGCAGTTGCCCGGCCTCAAGCACGGTAGGCGTCCCTCCACCCAGATAGATGGAATCCACAACGCGGTCCATCTGACCGCCCATCTCCGCTGCGACCTGCGGCGCATTCGCAACGTCCGCACAAACGCGATCCACATAGCGCTCGAAAACCGCCCGCGAAAACACGTCAGAGGCAAAATTGCAGTAGCTGCACTTGGTGCGGCAGAACGGCACGGAAATGTAAATGCCGAGGGACATGCCAGACCATTATCCCATCTGCGATCATTTACTCTGGAGGCAAACCTTTTCCATCCTTCCGCCTGCCTCGGCCATCCATATTGAGGTACCCTTTGAGCAGATCTCGACACCACTTCACTAGCGATTTATCAAAACGATTCGCATGGCTCAGGAAGAAGAAGTATTAGGCAAAGCCTATGACAGCCGCCTGATGGCGCGGCTGCTGAAATATCTGCGTCCCTACCGCTGGCAGGTGGCAATTGCTCTGGTCTCGATTGTCCTGAAGTCTTTCGCCGACGTGCTCGGCCCATATCTCACCAAGGTGGCGATCGATCGTTACCTCGCGCCCGCCAAAGGCACGTCCTCCGGCGTATGGAGCTGGCTCAGCTCGCGCCCCATCATCGGCATTGCACAGATCGCGGCCATCTATGTCGGACTGCTGGTCTTCAGTTTTCTCCTCGAGTTCCTGCAAACCTATTACATGCAGTGGGCCGGACAGAAAGTGATGTTCGATCTTCGCCGTCAGATCTTTCGCCATCTGCAGCGCCTGCACGTTGCCTTCTTCGATAAGAACCCCGTCGGCCGCCTGGTGACAAGGGTCACCACCGACGTCGACGCGTTGAATGAAATGTTCACCTCCGGCGTAGTCTCTATCTTCGAAGATTTGTTCGTGCTCTTTGGCATCCTGGGCGTGATGCTGTGTATGAACTGGAAGCTGGCGCTGATCACTTTTGCCGTGCTTCCGTTTATTGTGGTGGCGACCAAGATTTTTCGCGATAGGGTGCGCGATTCCTACCGCCGCATTCGTGTCGCTATCGCACGCATTAACTCCTACCTGCAGGAGCACGTCAGCGGGATGGCCGTGTTGCAGCTTTTCAATCGCGAGCGCAAGGCTTACAACCGCTTCTCGGAAATTAACCGCAGCCACATGGAAGCGTACAAAGACGCAATCATGGCTTATGCGGTTTACTACCCCGTGGTCGAGGTTCTCTCTGCAATCGCGATCGCCTCCGTCATCTGGTTCGGCGGCGGCGACGTGATGCGAACTGTTCGCGCGAATAGTGTTGCTGTCAGCTTCAATTGGAGAACACTGGTCGCATTCCACCTAGTGCCGACGGTGGCGACGCTGGGCGTGCTGGTTGCCTTCATTCAATACGCTCTGCGCTTCTTCCGCCCAATCATGGACTTCAGCGAGAAATACAACATCCTGCAATCGGCCATGGCCGCCAGCGAGCGCATTTTCAAGTTGCTCGATACTCCGGTGCAAGTGGTTTCTCCCGCGATGACCAAGCAGCCTGAAGGACCGGGCCGCATCGAATTCGATCACGTCTGGTTCGCTTACCGCGACACGCCGGAAGAATCCAGTAAGAACCATATGGAGATGGCCGCCCCCGACTGGGTCCTCCGCGACGTGACCTTCGCCATCGATCCCGGCGAGACCGTGGCCATCGTCGGCCACACCGGCGCGGGCAAGACAACGCTCATCTCGCTTCTGCTGCGTTTTTACGATGTCCAAAAAGGTGCGGTCAGAATCGACGGCGTCGATGTCAAAGACATGGACCTCGCCGACCTGCGCGGCCGCTTCGGCGTCGTTCTGCAAGATCCGTTCCTGTTCAGCGGGACGATTGGGGGAAATATCCGGCTCGGCACCAAACGCATTCAGGACGCGGATGTTGAGCAGGCCGCCGAAGATGTGAACCTTGCCGACTTCATCCGCGCCCTGCCCAAGGGCTTCGATGAAGAAGTCCGCGAACGCGGCTCCACTCTTTCCACCGGCCAGAAGCAGCTCATCTCGTTCGCGCGCGCCCTCGCCCACGAACCGAAGATTTTGATCCTCGATGAAGCTACTTCGAGCGTGGATACCGAAACTGAATTCAAGGTGCGCGACGCGCTCAGCCGCATGGTCGAAGGTCGCACATCGCTGATCATTGCCCATCGGCTTTCCACCGTGCAGCGCGCCGACAAGATCATCGTCATGCACAAAGGCCAGGTCCGCGAAATGGGCACCCACCAGCAACTCCTGGCCCAGCACGGGATTTATTTTAAGCTCTACCAGTTGCAGTACAAAGATCAGGAGATGAACGTGGCGCGGGCACCCTCGCCCGCGAATGCCGAAGTCACAGCCGGCGCGGATGACTAGGACCATGTCTCCGCAGTGGCCCAGATGTCGGACTCCAAAAAAACAGATACCCGGGCACTAAAATACCTGGAATCAGCTAGTTGCGGGCTTCGGACATCCTGAGACAGTCGCTAAAATATGGGAAACAAACAACTTACCCGCAAAATATTCCATTCAAAGAACTTAGGTGACCCTGTCGCGGCTATGTGGCCTAAAATCAATGGGCCGGCTCCCAAAATATTGCATCCACGGTAGTTATCTCATTGCTATTTAGATGTCAATGAACCAATGCGTATAGAGATAGCATTGCAGCTTTGAGAATCGAAGTCAAGAAAATTTTGGCAATAAGGTTTGGCAGGGCCTGCGGATTCTGTCGGAGGCTGGGTGCGGCGAGTTAGGGATAAGCAATATCCTTAACGATTTTGGTTCATTCGATTGCTCGATCGAAATCTATTCGTGCGGGCCTCCGTCTAATAAAGGGCCAGCTTTGATGGAGGTGTTATGACGATTGACCCGGTTTTTCTCAGGCTGTTTCCTTTAGACGACCGGAGATTCGAGCGCGGAACCAGAACATGGGTGTCTAAAGTGACGGGAACTCCCGATGAGAAAAAGCAAAACGACGGAGATAACCTTCGCTATCAGGTGTCGTTCACTCCCGAGAGCGAGAGTGCCCCGGAACGAAGTTTGGATCTTTGGCTGTCGGAGATCGGCCTGCGTCACCAAGACGGAAGGTACCAGCGAGAGGTTCTAAGCTTAATCGAGTACTGGCTTGATGACGCTGAGTCGAGTGGCGAGATTCGGTATCTTGGGTTAGCGCGTCGAGCAGGATAGCGCAAGCACTTTAGGTAGACAGTACAATGCTCTCTTGCGAATCCTGATCTCAGCGGGCGAAGCTTCGGGGGAAATGTATGGGGCACAGCTCATCGAGGCTCTCCATCGGTCTGCCCAGGGAGAGACTGCGGAGCTGCGCTCCGCTGGACAGCCGGGGGCGGCTGTCCCCACACAACCTTCACTTGAATTCTTCGGGGTCGGCGGAGACCGCATGCGCGCCGCGGGCTGTGACACCGTCGTCGACGCGAAGGATCTCTCCGTCGTGGGCATCACCGAAATCCTCAGCCATCTGCCGAAAATTTACGGCCTATACCAGCACCTGATTGCCGAGGCCGACAAGCGCAAGCCCGATCTCGCCATCGTTATCGATTCGCCAGCGTTCAACTGGCGCGTGGCCCGGCAGATGAAGAAGCGCGGCATCCCGGTGGTCTACTATGTTGCGCCACAGTTCTGGGCGTGGCGGCAGGGACGGGTGCGGCTGCTGCGCGATTACATTGACAAGGCGCTGGTGATTTTTCCGTTTGAAGAAAAGTTCTACCGTGAGCGTGGAGTGGATGCGACTTTCGTCGGCCATCCTCTGGCCGAATTGCCGCACCCGGCAATCGAGCGCAACGACTACGCCGCGCAATTTCGTCTCGACCCCGCTAAACAATGGCTCACGCTCATGCCCGGGAGCCGCGTTAAAGAAGTGCGCATGAACCTGCCCACGATCCTGGAAGCGGCCGCCGAGATCGGCCTCCACTACGAATTCCTGTTGCCAGTCGCACCTACGCTCGACCGTGTTTTCTTGCAAAAACTTATTGGCCAGCAGAACATCACGCTTGTGCCTGAATCCTTGCCCGCGCTCTGGCATTCGCGCGCGGGCATCGTCGCCAGCGGCACGGCTACCGTCGAGGGCGCCATGATGCGCACGCCGTTCGTGATGGTCTACCGTGTGTCGCCGCTTACTTACCTGCTGGGCAAGCCGCGAGTGAAGGTGCCGCGCTTTGCCATGGTCAACCTAATCGCCGGGGAGGAAGTCGTCCCAGAGCTGGTGCAGCACGACTTCACAGCTTCGAATGTGGTCGCGCGGATCAAGGAAATCCTTCCCGACGGCCTTGCGCGAGACCGCATGCAGGAAGGATTAAGTCAGGTAAAGACCAAGCTCCGCGCGCCGCAAGCCGCACCCGGCGCGCCGCGGCATCCGGCCGACCGCGCGGCAGAGATTATTTTGGGGATGCTGCATCGGAAATCATCCTCACAATCAGCCGGAGGAATGCCCTCGGCTCCCCTCAGGGGCTAAAGCCCGCATCCTTATTGGCGCTGGCGGCACCCTTCGGCTTCGCTCAGGGCAGGCTCCTGTAAGCCGTGCCCTTCCCAAACCCTCCTGAAACATTTTTCCCAGTCTCGAGCGAGGAGCTAGAAGCTAGTAGCTGCTTCCCTAAACCTTGTGCTCCCAGCATCTTTTAGAGGAGAATCTTCATCATAGGATATGGTTAGGCCCATTTCCGGGAGACTCTCCTTAATGCAGATTCAGCTTCGGCGCGCCCAGAGCGTCCTGTCGGGTTCCCTCGCCCTGCTGCTATTAGCTTTCGTCGCGATTCCTTCCTGGGGCGCCGAGAAAGCCCGTCTTCGGGTCGACGATTACCAGATCGAGGCGGAGCTTACGCCGCATCTGCATCAGATTTCGGCGCGAGCGAAGGTTAAGTTCACGGCCCTTCAGGATCTGAATACGGCCATCTTCGAACTGCATAACGGTCTGCGGGTCACCCGGGTTCTCGACGATAAGGGCCAGCCGCTATCCGCCGAGCGAGTTACGCAGGATTCCACCGTGCGCGTGCCGCTTCCCGCCGGTCTGGCGAAAGACGCCTCCACGACGCTTACCTTCGAATACGAAGGCGAGATCGAAAGCGCGGACGACAGCCCGGTTCCCGGGCTCAAACTCGCCTACATTGGCGACGACACCAGCTATCTGCTCTACTCCGGACGCTGGTTCCCGGTGAGCGGTTACGGGCTCAACCGCTTCACCTCAACCATCAGCGTTACGGTCCCTTCTCACATGCTGGTGATCGGCAGCGGAAAGTCTACGGTCACCGACAATCCGCCGGCGAATAAACCCAATTCCAACGGCCTTCCCACAAAAACATTTACGTTTGTTTACTCCAAGCCGAGTTTCCCCGGCACCATCGTCGCCGGAATATTCCAGGAATATAAGAGCGACGAAGCCGGGATGGACCTGCACGTCTTCTTCAAACCCACCCACCAGAAGCTGGCCCCCGAATACACCACGACGGCGGTTCAGGAATTTACTTACTTCGTCACGCTTTATGGCACGCCTCTGTCGCAGAGGCTCAACGTTGTGGAACTTCCGGGCGATACGGTTCCCTACGCCTGGGCTCCGGAGATTGCAGCTCTGGCTGGCCCCTCCATCACCGAAAAAACGAATTATCGTCTGCTCGCCAACGCCATCGCGCATCAGTGGTGGGGTGTTTCCGTAAGTCCCGCTTCAAAAGATGACTGGTGGCTGACCGATGGATTTTCGCGCTACTCCGAGGCCATGTACGTTGAAAGCGCGGCCGGGTCTGCGGGTTTGGAAGAGGCGGTAAAGGATATGTCGGTGGGGGCGCTGGCTTATGACAACGTACCGCTCTCGAGCGCCAACAAACTCGATCCGTTTTCCCCGGAGTTTCAGTCGCTCGTCACCGACAAAGGCGCGATGATCCTGCACATGCTGCGCTGGGTGCTGGGCGAAGACAAATATCTCAAGACCATGCGCGAGTTCGCCGGGACCTATGCGGGCAAATCGGCCACCATGGATGACTTCCGCGCCATCGCCGAGAAATATTACGGCGAGCAGCTCACCTGGTTCTTCTCCCAGTGGCTCGATTCCACTGGCGCCCCCGAATTCAAATTGAAATACACAACCTACCGCCTGGGCAGCAATAAAGGTTTCCGCGTTACCGGCGAGATTTCCCAGGATCTCGATTTGTTCCGCATGCCCGTGGATGTGCGTATTGATACGGACGGCAAAACGGTAAATAAGAAAATCGACGTGGTAGGCACGAACTCAGCTTTTATCATTGAAACCTTTGGACGGCCGCGGCGGATCTCGATCGATCCCGACCATCACGTGCTCACCAACTCCGCGGATGTGAGGCTGCGTTCTTCGATTCTCCGCGGCCAAGCTTTGCAGCAGCAGGGCGACCTCTCCGCTGCGCTCGCCGAGTTCAACAAGGCGCTCGACCTGAATAAAAATAGCTCTCTGGCTCATTACCGCGTCGCGGAAATTTTCTTCACGCAGAGAAACTACCAGGCCTCGGCCAACTCCTACCGGTCTTCCATCAACGGAGATGGGGATCCGCGATGGACTGAAGTCTGGAGTCATATCCAACTGGGCAAGATATTCGACGTCACCGGCCAGCGCGAGCGCGCCATCAACGAATACCGGCAAGCCATCCAGACCAATGACGATACCTTCGGCGCTCTCGAAGAAGCGCGCAGGTATATGCAGAAGGCATATGATCGGCCCAAAAATAAAGAGTAGAGAAGATAGAAGAAGTTTACGAGATCTTCTCACCCACTCTTCGTGCCGTTTCCGAGAGCTTTGGCCTTCTTTTGTCGCGGCGGGGCGAACTGCAAGACCTCACCTTGCAGGGCTTCCCGAGGATGAACATCGACCGTAGACGCGGCGGATTGCCGCATATCGCCGCGCTGCCAACGAATGTATCCCATGAACGAAGCTTCCTGTGACCGGTCACGAGCTTCCGCAAAGGCCTCCAAGTGCACTTTTTGCAGCGCGTCTTTTTGCGACGTATCTTTTTGCTGCATATCCCGGCGTGGTGGATGTTGCCGCTCTCGGCCGTCTTGCGATCGACTGTCGAAGATGCAGGTTGCGCCGCGTAATCGCTGAATGCGCACTACCGCCCGGTCAACTACGCGGACGAACTCGGCCCCATCATTGTTTTCGCGTCCCTCCCGCAAGCGCCGCTTCGCATCCTGGATGGAAAACCAGGTGCGATCTCGGTTGGACTCCTTTGGACTGCCGAGTCGTAACACTTCACAGAGATGGGCGTTGACCGCAAACTCCTTTTCGCCAGACCTTGTGGCAGATGTCCGCGCGTTGCCCCGCTTGCGACGAACATACCGGGTGAACGAAGTTTCTTCGATCCTCCCATGGACGCCCGCTTCCTCGAACGCCTCAAGCGCCGCGGCCTGGGCATGGGTCAGGCCCGGTTCAGCGCCGCCCTTGGGAAAAGTCCAGCGTCCGCTGCCGCGGGTCCGAATTAGCAGGAACTCGATAACGCCGCTACGCACCCGGTAGCAAACCGCAGCGACCTGTTCGCATTCCCGCAATTTGCGAAGTTGCGACAACCGAACGAACTTGGCCGATGGCTGATTGATCCGAGCTAGCGACCGCACACCCGTCAAACGCTTATCTCCAGAACTCATCGCAACAGAGTGCACCTTGCCATCAGCTTCTGCCTAGAGCACAGCTTGGTTCTCGACCGGTCGAGCCTCGCCGACCAATTCCTGGCGTGCGAACTCGCCGGAATCCTTCTACATACTTGCCCAGCACCGCCATGGGAAGACAGTATCTATCTTTATCGGCTCCAATCTGCACCGGGAGAGAGTCCTTGGAGAACATGCATTGTCTTCGCTGTAATCGCGAGCTTGAGACCGGACAGAAATCCGTTGCCCTCTACATGTTCGCGCAGACTGTGGGGATAAAACCGCGCCAGAAGTCGACCGCTCATCGCATCTCTTTCTGCCCCCAGTGCTCTGTCTCCTTGGCCATGGGCCCTCCACCCGAGGGAGCGCTCAACTTGGCTGCGTGGGACATGATCCGCGACCTGGTCGGTTCAGACCCTGCATTAAACCAGGCCGCGTGGGAAAATCTCAGCGGAATCTCAGGCTTACTACCCGCAACCGGTACTGACGGTGCCGCTCGTTCCGAGCAATCAGGCGGGTCCTTCGAGTTCTGACGGGGAGACCTGCACCCGGCAATTGAGAATCCAAGCGCCCCAATCCCCATCTTGGCGCTTTTCGTCCCCGTCCCTCCCCACGTCCGGGAATGTGTCTCGTCCCCTGTCTTTTGTGGTATATTGCCGCGCGAAGTGGTCGGACTATGCCTTCTGAGAATGTACACCCAACCGCGGTAGCCTCGAGCAAAGACGAGGCATTCAACTACCAGATGGAATTCCTCAAACTTGAGTTTCAGGCAATCAATGAGGTGATCGGAAGAATCGATGAAACCGCCGCCAAGGTAAAGAATTGGGCGGTTGTAACTTGGGCGGGAAGCATGGCTCTGGCTCTGGGTCGCACCAACGACTTGAAGAAGTATCTTTGGATTACCGCAGTACCTTCTTTTTTACTGACGCTCTGTGGCGAAAAATCCAACGCAGATTCATCTTCCGCAGCCGCAGGATATCCGAGTTTCTAAACGACGGTCGGCTACAACGCTCATTCCACACGAAGCAGCTAAGTGATTTCTGGATAGTGGACCCTCGGGCCGAACGGGACAAAACGAACGAGGACTACCGCAAGTTCACTTCCGTCTGGAGAACGATGCGGTTCAAGGAAGTCGCGGTTTTCTATCTTGGCATGTCGGCCCTCAGCCTTGCGGTGTGGTGGGCCCTAAACTGCTAAAGCGTCGTTATCATCCCAGCTAACCTTTTTCGTCCTCTCGAGGTCTAAAGAACCAACCACAGTAGGGGAACTTCGTCTGCCCCGGCTGCGTATTACTGATCAGATGCTTGAACGAGAACTGTTTGGGCGGGATTGAGACCCTTCGCCCAAGCGGTGCCCGGAACCCCCACGCACCTCCCCGGAGGCGTGGGGGTGTATCCCATGCGAATACTTCTCGACATCGTGCGGCAGTCGCTCTCCACTCTGTGGGCGCACAAGCTGCGCTCGTTCCTCACCATGTTCGGGATCGCCTGGGGCGTGGGATCGCTGCTGCTTCTGGTAGGCCTGGGCGAAGGTTTTCGCAGTGGCCAGGAGAAAAACATGGCCGAGCTCGGGCAAGACATCATGTTTATCTTCCCCGGCCGCATCCCGGCTGTGGCGGGCAGTTACTCGTCAGGGCAGCCCTACTACCTCACCTATGGTGACTACTTCGCCATTCGCGACCAATCCAGATTTATGCGTGCGGTTTCTCCCGTACTGGAGCGCGACGACATTCGCGCCGTCAGCGACTACGGATCCACTAACGGCCAGGTCTTCGGCGTGGCTCCGGAATACAACCAGATTCGCAATACTCCCATCGAGCCCGGACGCTGGTTTAACGACGAGGACAACTCCCAGCATCGCCGCGTGGCCGTGGTGGGGTGGGAACTGCTCAAGAACATGTTTCCCGGCGAACCCGCCGTGGGCAGCACCATCCTGCTCAACGACATGGATTTCAAGGTGATCGGCGTCATCCCGAAGATCGGCAAAGAGGGCAACAACGGCACCAATAACCGCATCTTTGTGCCCTTCGACACTATGCGGATGCTTTTTCCGCTCACCTTGCAGAACTCGGAAAATGCCATCTCGTTCATCAACTACCGGCCCATAAAAAAGGAATTACATCTGGAAGCCGAGAAGGAAGTTCACTCGATCATTGCGCGGCGTCACGGTTTCGACGCCAGTATTGACGACGCTTTCATGGACTGGGACACGATCGACGGCGCCATCCGCGTGGCAAAGATTTTTGACGCGATGGATTGGTTTCTCGGCGTGGTCGGAGTCGTCACGCTCGCCCTGGGTGCGATCGGCATCATTAACATCATGCTAGTGTCGGTTACCGAACGAACCCGCGAGATTGGCCTGCGCAAGGCTTTGGGCGCCACGCATCGCAACATCATGACGCAGTTTTTCGTTGAGGGCGCATTCCTCACCGCGTTCAGCGGCGGCATCGGTCTGGCGCTCACCACCGCGTTCGTGGCTCTGCTGGCGCAGTTGCCTTCCCCAGATGGATTCGACACGCCGCGCATCGTGCCGGCTTCCGCCGTGGTTGCTATTCTTTCGCTATCGCTGGCGGGCATTGTCGCCGGCCTTTACCCTGCGCGCAAAGCCGCGTTGCTTCCTCCCGTGGAAGCACTGCGGCAGGAGTAAGCAAATGCAGAAGTCAAAAGTCAGAATGCAAAAGTACAAGGGACCCTGTTCTTACTTCTGCATTCTGACCTTTAACTTCTGACTTCGGAGTAATCATGCTGGGTGATCTTGGCAGACAAGCCTTCAACGCGCTGCAGCACAATCGCCGACGCTCGCTGCTGACCATGCTGGGTATGGCCTGGGGCATTGCTACGGTGGTCCTGCTGCTGGCCTATGGTTCCGGCTTTCAGAACGCATTGATGATTGCCTTCCGCACGTTTGGCGGCAACCTGGTCGCTATTTTCCCCGGCCGCACTTCTCTGCAAGCCGGTGGCACCAAGGCGGGCATGCAGGTTCGCCTGACCCGCGACGATCTCGACTTCCTGCGCGCCGAGGTCCCCATGCTTACCCGCATTTCTCCCGAAGTCGATAAACAAAGCCTGGTGGCATTTGGCACTCGCAGTGGAAGCTATGGGGTTCACGGAATTTATTCCAGCTACGAGAAAATTCGCGCTCTGGATGTGGGCGAAGGCGCGTTCTTCGGCGAGCAGGACGACTTCACTCACACCCGAGTAGCCGTCATCGGCTCGACGGTGAAGAAGAAACTTTTCTCCGGCCAGAACGCGCTGGGCGAAAATGTTCGCGTCGATGGCATCTCCTACAAGGTCGTCGCCGTTCTCCGGCACACTATTTCCAACGGCGACGAAGATATGAACTCGCTGGTCTATGTCCCGTACAGCGCCATGAGCGACCTCAAGAATACCTACTATCTTGACGGCATCATGATGGATTACGAAGGCGACCACAGCAAGGTAGTCGAAGCCGTGCGCAACTCCATGGCCTTCCACCACAACTTCAATCCCAAGGACGACCGCGCGGTCTTCGTCTTCGACGCCGTGAAAGATCTCGCCGACCTCAACGTGATCACGGTTGGGATCAAGGTTCTGCTTGGTTTTATTGGATTGCTGACGCTCGGCATCGGCGGCGTCGGACTGATGAACATCATGCTGGTGTCGGTGACCCAGCGCACCCGCGAAATCGGAGTCGAAAAAGCCCTGGGCGCGCATCGCTGGCACATTCTGGTTCAGTTCCTCGCCGAAGCACTCGTAATCACGGCTCTGGGCGGGCTGTTGGGCGTAGTGCTGGCTTATCTCGTCTCCTGGAGCGTGGGCTCGCTCACCTTGTGGAGCGCCTTCATCGAAGACGCCAATGAAGGCGATATCCATCTCTACATCGACTCCGCCACGCTGATCTGGTCGACGGCGATTCTCAGCTTCGTAGGCATCGTCAGCGGTATGTTGCCAGCGATCAAAGCCGCAAGGCTCAATCCGATTGAAGCGCTCCGCTACGAGTAGCGCCAGCGTCCTGCCGGCTGTCGCGAGAGCCTGCCTTGAGCCTGCCGAAGGGGCATTTTGTCCTCGCTCTCGTCAGCTCAACCCATCCTGCTGTTTTACAATCCCACTGTGCCCGAAACCGCTGCGACCCGCCTCGACCGCGTCCTAGCCCAGCTGCGTCTCTACGAGCATCCTCTGCTCAACTTTTCCGCGCGCCCCAAGGGTGAAGGCGTAGAAGTCGTCATCCAGTTCAAGGACGCATCTATTCCCGTGCACACCTATTACTTCGATCTCCATCCCCGCGACCTCGACCACCCGCAGTTTGAATGGAGCTTCCAGCGCCAGCTTTACGACGCGTTGCACGATTATTTCTGCGAAATGTTCATCCGCACGCCGCAGGACCGCGCCGACCGACGCCAGAAGGAATTGTGAATCTTTTACGCCAAAAGATCGAACAGGAAATCCGCGAGCGAGGCCCGATTCCCTTCTCGCGCTACATGGAACTTTGTCTCTACGATCCCGAACTTGGTTACTATTCGCGTAACGCAGAGCGATTCGGCAAAGCCGGCGATTTCTACACCTCGAGCGACGTGCACGCCGTCTTCGGCCGCCTTCTGGCCCGCCAGTTCGATGAGATGTGGCGCGTCATGGGTTCGCCCGAGTCCATCGAACTGGTCGAACTCGGCCCTGGTCGCGGCCTGTTTGCGCAGGATGTTCTTGAGTGGTCTGAAAAGAAGTTTCCAGATTTCTTCCATACGCTACGCTACATTCTCTTCGAGAGCTCGTCCGCATTACGCCCACGAATCAAAGAAACTCTGGCGCATCACTTCGAATCCGGAAAGGCAAAACTGGCCGCGATCTGTCCTCTCGACGAAGCGTCATCTGCCAACCCGACCATCGTCTTCGCCAACGAATTCTTCGATGCCCTTCCGGTCGAAATCATCGGCGCGAAGGGCTCCCTTCGTATCGACACACGCGACGGCCGCTTCGTCGAAACCTGGATACCCGCTTCGCCAGATGAGCTGGAATTTCTCGACCGCTACTCGGTCCATCCTGAGCCGGACGAGCGCGTCGAGGCGACTCTCGCTGCGCAAAACTTCATGGGTCGCATTGCGGAAAACATCGAGCACGGATTCCTCCTCGCCATCGACTACGGCTATACGCGCGAAGAGCAGCTTGCCGGCCGCCATCGGGGTACGCTCAAGGCCATTCGCCAGCACTCGGTCAGCGGCAATCCGTATGAAGCTCCCGGCGAACAGGACATTACCGCCGACGTAAACTTCACTGCGCTGGCCGCCGCCGCCAAAAAACACGGCATGCAGACCTACAAACTTGTCACTCAATCCCAATTTCTGCTGGGCATTGGCGAAGCCAACCAATTCGCCGATGCCTTCGAAGAATGCCGCCTGCCGCAGGAACGCGCAAAAGTCGCGCTGCAAGTCAAGCATCTGGTCACGCCCGCGGGCATGGGCGAGAGCTTTCAGGTCCTGATTGCCAGCAAGGGAATTGAACAGAAGAGAGTTGAGTCTTTATCTGGATTGAACTTTGGCCGCAAGCCAATCGCGCGCTGAACGCCGCACCGTTACCGCTTGACTTCGGCGAACGCCGCCTTCCCGTCCGGCGTCGATGCGGCGGGTTTGTTTTCCGCCGCGACTTCGGGATATTCGTACACTCCGCGGCCTGACTTGCGCCCTAATCGTCCCGCTTTTACGTACTGCACCAGCAGCGGCGCGGGACGATATTTTTCTCCCAACGACTTGTGCAGATACTCGAGAATATTCAGGCGTGTATCCAGGCCCACCAGATCGACCAACTCGAACGGCCCCATGGGATGGTTGAGACCGAGCTTCAGCGCTTTATCGATGTCCGCCGCAGAGGCAATCCCCTCTTGCAGCATGTAGAACGCCTCATTGCCGATCATGGCGTTGATACGGCTGGTGATGAAGCCGGGCGATTCTTTGATGACTACTACTTCCTTACCCATCCGCTTTCCGACATCGATTACGGTTGCCAGGGTGTCGTCATCGGTTTCCAAAGCCCGCACCACTTCGAGCAGCTTCATCTTGTGCACGGGATTGAAGAAGTGCATGCCAACGCATTTTTTCGCGCGGTAGGTCACGCTGGCAATTTCGGTGACACTCAACGAAGATGTGTTCGACGCGAGAATCGTCGTCGGACGGCAGATCTTATCGAGCAGAGTGAAAATCTCAATCTTCGATTCCATCTCTTCCGGCACGGCTTCGATGACCAGATCGGCTTCGCGAGCGGCTTCTTCCACCGAGCCCGCATACTCCAGCCGACGGAAGGCTGCTTCCGCGTCAAGCGCGGCAACCTTCCCCAATTCGACCGCTTTGTCGAGATTCGTGCGGATCTCGCTTTCGGCTCGACGCAGCGCCGCGGGCAACAAGTCTTCGAGAATTGTGCGATAGCCGCCAATCGCCGCCGCATGGGCGATACCCCGGCCCATAATTCCAGCGCCGATCACCGCGATGGTTTTTACTTGCGCCACTACGGACTCACCTTCTCCAAATCGGCAATCGCGTCGTTCAGCGCGTTGCCGGCGGCCCGCAAACTTTCCGCCAGACGCTTGCGCTCATCGGGAGGCATGGCCGGAATCGAAATGCAGATACGACGCAAGGTCGTGGTAATGTCTTCCACGTAATTCATCGAACGGATCAGTTCACCAGACGCTGGCATGAGTGCTCCTGTATTTTCTTCATTGATTCCGGCTGACTCTGACTGCCTGCATTTCCCACTGCACGCACACTGTCTCGAACCGGACTCTTCATTCTGGACGTGTAAGCGAATTTAGTAAAGGCAAGCTTCCTCGCTCGTCACAAAGTACTGAACTCGTTAATCCAGCCATTCATGCCCTCGTTTGTTCACAATGATTTAACCGGAACCGCATATAATCTCTATCGAAACCTTAAATAGGTCATCCCGGCTCACCGCGAATCTAAGGATGTATGGCAGATAAGCCCTTGAAACGCTATATTTTCGCGAGCGATTTCGATCAGACGCTCACCTTCAACGATTCTGGCTATGTGCTCGCCGAATTGGTTGGCATTCCTACCGCGGAGTTCGAACGCAAAGCTAAAGGAATGGCCAAGATCAATCTCGTGCAGCAGGGAGCGGAACTCGCCTACCTTCTGCTCCACGATCCGGAGTTCAAAGCTAAGGTGCGAAAAGAACATCTCCACGAGGTGGGCAAGCGCATCCGCCTCAAAGGCGACATCAAACTGCTTTACCAGATCCTCGAAACCGGCGTGGACGGGCACTTCTTTGACTTCTACGTTCTCTCCGCTGCACCCGTCGAGGTAATTTATTCTGCCCTGGAAGGTATCGTTCCGCAGGACCATATTTTCGGCACTGAGTTCCACTACAAGTCTTCCGGCGAGATCGACACCATCATTCGAGCCACTGCGGGCTACGGCAAAGTAGCCGTTCTCAAGCAGTTGCTGGTCCAGCACGTGATGGGCCCCGATCATGTCATTTACACCGGAGACGGCAGCTCCGACATTCACGTGATGCTGGAGGTCAATGCGCGCGACGGCCTGACCATCGCGGTCTCGGAGTCGCCTCACGTCTCACAGATTGCCAAGCGCACCGTGCTCAGCACCAGCGCTTTCGCGGTGTTGGCGCCTATTCTCGAAGAAGTTGCCGGATGGGAACGCGCCCGCATTCGCACCTTCTTCGAGCTCAACGGCATGCTCATCCAGGAGTGGGAGCGCGTTCGCACAGACTGGCTGACGGTGCGTCCGGCTGTCACCGAGGCTGCAGAATCAGTGAGCGTAACGTGACTTCGTTCACCTTAGTGCACGTGCTGGTGCCAACTCCATGCTGCGCGATAAGAGCCTGATTCCGCTCTCTCACCAACACCAGCAGGCGTTGGCGCTATGTGTTCGGATCGATCGCGCGCAACCCATTCCTGATGCGGACCTGCAGGCCTGGCAGGCGGAGATCGAACAGCGATTCGAACAGGAGATCAAAATTCATTTCTCTGCCGAAGAACAAGTGCTGTTCCCGGCTGCTCGCCATTTTCCCGAGGTCATTCCACTGGTGGAAGAACTAATAGCCGATCACGCGCGGTTGCGGCAGTCGTTTTCGCAAGCAGAAGCGCGCTGCATGTCCGCTGAAAGTCTGCCCGTCTTTGCACGACAACTTTCCACCCACATCCGCAAAGAAGAACGCCTGCTCTTCGAGCGCCTGCAACAGTTGATGACTCCAGAAGAACTCGCAGATCTCGGGGTTCAGCTGGAAGTTGCGCTGAGAGACGTCTCTCAGTCCTGCATCCTGACGAGCGAAGCAACCAAGCTTAAACCGCAGAGATAAGCCGCGCCGAACTCTTACGCCTCCAGCCGGAAGCGCGTTTCCGCCAGACCATAGAGCTCGCGCCAGACCAGCCGGTTCACTGTCACCACAGTGGCCGCCATCATCATGGTCGCAGCCAGTAACAGGTGGAAATCGCCGCTGTCGGTCGCTTGGCTGATGGTCGCGCCCAGCCCCGTGGTGGTGTAAATCTGCCCCTTGAAATGAAAGTATTCCGCCACAATGCTGGCATTCCAGGCACCACCAGAGGCCGTCACCAGTCCGGTGACGAGATAAGGAAAAATTCCCGGCAGGATCAGCTTCTTCCAGCGCTGGATGCCCCGTATCTGAAAGACAGAGCAGCATTCTTTCAAATCGGTCGGAATCGCCATCGCACCAGCGATCACGTTGAACAGCACATACCACTGCGTGCCCAGCAGCAGTACGACGATCGACGCCAGCCCCAGTCCGCCTCCGATTCGAATCAGCAGCAGTAGGATCACAGGAAGCAGAGCAGTCGCGGGGACAGAAGCTGCAATCTGCGCCAGCGGCTGCGCGATGCGGGCCAGCCGGGGATTGAACCCGATCGTCACCCCTGCGGGAATCGTCCACAATGCACCGATCAGCAAGGCAAGATTCACTCGCAGAAAGGTTGCACCCAGCCCAAGGGCCGTCTCATGCAACTCAGCTCTCTGCAAACCGCTGAGAATGATCGCGACGCGCACCACGCCGTAACCAATGCCCGCCAGCGTCACCGCCGCCAGCCCGCGCAGCAGCCAATCTCGCCAGGGAGCTGCGACTTCTTCCGGACTTTCTTCCGTGTGCTTCCGCGCAAAATGCAACAGGAGACGTTCCCCCAGCGGCCGCAGAGTCTTCTGGCGAATCTTGGCGAGCCCGCTGGAATGCTGCACCAGGTTAAGCACCCAGGATCGCGGAGCGTCGGTACTCTCCACTGTTTCAACTTTGAACTTCTCCGCCCACGCGATCACCGGCCGCCAAATGAACTGATCCAACAACACAATCACCGCGACCATGGTGGCAATGCCCCACAAGATTGACTTCGTGTCGCCCGCACTGGCTGCGGTTTGCAGATAAGATCCCAGGCCGGGCAGACGAAAATCGCGCTGCCCCAGCACAAACATTTCGCACACCATCAGCGCGAACCATCCTCCGGCGACCGACATCATGGAGTTCCACACCAGTCCGATCGCCGAAAACGGCAACTCCATCTGCGTGAAGCGCTGCCACCAACTGAAGCGGTAGATCGTCGCCGCCTCTCGCATATCTTTTGGAATGCTCTTCAGCGAAGCATAGAAGCTGAAGGCCATGTTCCATACCTGGCCTGTAAAAATCAAAAGGATCGCGCCCAGTTCCACTCCCAACTGCCGGCCGGGAAAAAGCGCGACCATGGCTAGCATCACTCCGGGAAGAAAGCTGAGCACCGGGATCGACTGCAGTACATCGAGGAGCGGAATCATGAAGCGTTCGGCACGAGGGTTATACGCAGCCACGTAGCCATACACCAGCGTAAAGCCCAGGCTCAGCACATAGGCGATGGTGATACGCAACAGCGAATAACCCGCATACGCCGGCAGCGCCCACAGGCTCCGCGAAATCTCAACCGCTGGCGTGAACGGTCCGAACCAGGAGTGCCCCACCGTCACCACCGCATAAAACAGCGCAATCCCCGCGCCGAACATGATGACATCGGGCAGGTGCGAGACTTCGATGTGGGGGAGTTGGGACCACAAACGATAGGCCGAGAATCCCCGCCAGCTAATGCTCTTCTTCATGCGCTCGCTTTCCCCTCGGCTGGAATTCTCGGTTTAGACCTTCGGCGTGGGATTTGAATCTTCTTTTTCAATGGCGTGTGCCGCAGGAGATGCTTCAGTTTGTGCTGTTTCAGTCTGCACCAGCCGGCCACTCTCCCGGTCGTAATCGAAGATCTCCGCATAGCGTCCCCAGTTCATGGCGGTATCGAACTGGCGCTGCACTTCCTCTTCGGAGAAATGCTCGTCGAGAATGTCGTGAAAAAATTCGTCGTTGATGGAGTGGTCCGACTTCCGCTTCAGAATGCTGTCGATCTGCTTCAGGATGGTGACATGTTCCAGCGCCGCCTCACGAAACAGGACTTTGCGCGCTTGAATGTCGCCATCGGCGAACCGCACTCCCTGCCGCGAGAGTTGCACGTCGCCCTCTTTCAGCCATGCAAAACCCAGCAACTGGCAGGCTTCGAGGATGGGCAGTAAATCCTCGACATCCATGACCAATTCTTCGCTCAGACGAAAAAGATCTTCGCGGCCGCCGCGATCATGGAGCAGTTCGACCAAGCCGGCGATCCCGCCCACGCGCGCATGCGGCAGAATCTGATACTTGCTCACCCGCACCGGCGCTTCCCCTCTTTTCAACCCTCCCGGCGGCACAACGATTTCTCCCGTGCTCTCAGGGTCGGGCAGCGCATGTTCGACATCGGGCTCGGTCATCACTTTGTAGATGTAGTCGACCAACTCCACAAAGCGGCCAGATTTGCGGTCGCGGGGATGCGAAAGGCGCACGTTGAAATCTGAACGGATACGGGCCGGATTTCTGCCCAGCACAACAATGCGGTCCGCCAGCATCACCGCCTCTTCGATGTTGTGAGTCACAATGAAGATGGCGCTGGTCGGCATCTTCTTGTTGAGCCACAGCTCCAGCAGTTCCCCGCGCAGGTTTTCCGCCGTGAGCACGTCGAGCGCGGAGAATGGCTCGTCCATGAAAAGCACTTCCGGCTCCACCACCAGAGCGCGCGCGAAGCCCACGCGCTGCTTCATCCCGCCAGAAAGCTCCTTGGGATACGCCGTCTCGAAACCATCCAGGCCCACCGTATCCAGCGTTCGCAGCGCGCGCTTGCGGCGCTCAACCGCTGCCACGCCCCGCGCTTCCAAGGGGGCTTCCACGTTCTCCAGCACCGTGAGCCAGGGAAACAACGCAAAGCTCTGAAAGACGATCGCCACATTCGGCGATTCGCCCCCCAGCGGCTTGCCGTGCCAGAAGATCGCGCCCGACGAAGGTTGCGAAAGACCACTCAGAATGCGCAGGAGAGTGGATTTGCCGCAGCCGGAAGCGCCCAGCAGCGCAATGATTTTCCCCGGCTCGATGGAAAAGTCCGTGAGCCCCACGACCTGAATGCGCGTGCCGTCCGGCTGTGGATAGGACTTCTCAATCGCCCGAGCTTCGATAATAGCTTCGCTCGCCAAGAAAACTCTCCCCGTAACTTCTATACACGATTCGATGCAAGGCGCAAAGCTTCCTCGGCGCTGTAACACTCTATTAACAACAGGAGGCGATCTGTGGTCTCAGGCCGCGAAATCCTCATTCGGCAGAATAGGAAACGGCTGCGGAAGGCGGTCCGTCACTTCGGCGAGTTGGGCAAGCTTGGCGATCAATTCAGCCGTAAACTGCTCAGGAGCAATACGCCACTTCCAATTTCCGCCATGCAGGCTGGGGGTATTCATGCGGGCTTCGCTGCCCAGGCCCAGCACATCCTGCAGCGGGATGAGGGCAAACTCGGCCGCCGAGGTCTGTGCCGCGCGAATGAACGCCCAATGAATTCCGTCGTCGCAGCGGCCGAAATAGCATTCCGCGTTACGACACTCGTGCTCGGCCGCTCCGGAGCGGAACCAGCCAACTGTCGTGTCGTTATCGTGAGTTCCGGTGTAGATAACCTTGCCGGCGGCGCGATGCGGCAAATACATGTGCGCGCCCTCGTCGCCGAAACCGAACTGCAGCACCGCGATCCCCGGAATCTGCAAACGGTTCCGCAACGCATGCACCTCCGGCGTGATGTAACCCAGGTCCTCGGCGAAGAATGGCAAGCCCCCGAGCGCCTCGCGCAGCTTGTGAAACAGGTCGTCCCGTGGACCATCCACCCAGCGGCCATTGATCGCGGTGGGATCGGCCGCCGGAATCTCCCAGAACTGGTCGAACCCGCGAAAATGATCGAGCCGGATGTAGTCGCAGTTCCGCGTCGCCCAGCGCAAGCGCTGCACCCACCACTCGTACCCCTGTGCTTTCATCACATCCCAGCGGTAGAGAGGATTCCCCCAGCGCTGTCCGGTTTTGCTGAAAAAATCAGGCGGCACACCGGAAACTACTTCGGGCTCCAGATTCTCCTTCAGCCGGAAGAGTTCAGGGTGCATCCAGACGTCGGCGCTATCGTAGTTCACGAAGATGGCTACGTCTCCCACAATGCGAATCGAGCGCTCCGAACAATACCGTCGCAACGCCTGCCATTGTTCATAAAACGCAAACTGCAGCGCGCTCCGGATCTTCAAATCAACCGCCAACTCCTTCCGCGCCCGCTCGATTGCCACAGGTTCACGATGCGCCAACTCCGCCGGCCATTCGTTCCAGCTCGCCAGCTTTTGCTGGGCACGCAACGCATCGAAGAGGACGAAATCGTCCAACCACCAGGCGTTCTCCGAGCAGAAACGCTCAAAGCGCTGGCGCGCGCTAATCGAAGCCGAGGCAATAAAGCTGCGCCCAGCCTCAAACAGAAGGGGCATCTTGGTGGCAAAAACTTGATCGTACTCAACTGGAGTAGAGTCAGAAGAGAGTTGCGAAGGAAGCCCGGAGAGCTTCGCTGCATCGATCCAACCGTGGCTGGCCAGTCGCTCCAGACTGATCAGCAGCGGGTTACCGGCAAACGCCGACGTGGAAGAGTAAGGCGAATTGCCGTAGCCCAGTGGACCCAGCGGCAACACCTGCCACAAGCCCTGGCGAGCGGAAGCCAGGGAGTGAACGAAGCGATAAGCGGTTGGGCCAAAATCGCCGACTCCGCCGCGCGAAGGCAGCGACGTGGGATGCAACAAAATGCCTGCAGCGCGCGGAAACGGCATGCAACTTGGTCAATACTTTAAATTCTCGGTGTACGGAACACACTTGTCATCCCACGCGAAACGAGGGACGACAAACTAGCTCTAGGCTCCGGGTTCGCTTCCCGCACGGGTCAGCGTTTTTAACTCTTCCTGGTTAATCTTAATTTTGCCCGACTTCTCCATCTGCTCGCGCAGGTTGGTTACGAACAATCCGAAAAGCTCCTGCTCCTTTCCCTGCAGCAGCGTATCCCGAATCTGGTCGCGCTTGGCGACGAAGTCAGCTTCGGTGGGAGCCTGCACCTCAACGACTGAGATCACTATGCCATTGGTTCCAGCGGTGATCGGCCCGCTGATGTCGCCCGGTTTCATGGTGAAGGCAACCGCCGCTTCTCCAGTCAGCGACCCGATGTCGGGAACCTGCCCATCCGGCAAAACGAAATCGCTGGTCTTCACCGTGGCACCCAGTTCCTTTGCCGCCTTCTTCAGATCATGTTCGGACTTGGCGCGATCGGAAAGTTCCTGGGTCTTTTGCGACAGGAGAATGTTCGCGCGCTCGTTCTTGAATTGTTCCTCGACCTTAGTGCGAATCTCCTCGAACGTAGGCGTCGACGGCGGCTGCACTGCCAGCAATTGAAACACCGCGATGCCCTGCGATGTCGAAGCCATGTCCGGGAGCGACTTTTCCGCTGCGGTGAAAACCGCGTCCATCAACTGTTGCGCTGGGCCCAATCCCGGCACCACGTCCCTGCGGCCGAAGAAGTCCGAGGTTACAACAGGCACGCCCTTGGCGGCCGCGGCAGCGTCCAATCCCTGCGTCTTGGCCTGCTGTAGCAAATCGGTCGCTTCCTTTTGCGCTAGGTCCTGCGCCTTCTGCTGCTTCAGGATGGGCTCGATCTCGCCTTTGACTTCCTCGAGCGTCTTCATGTGCGCATCCTGCCGGTCATCCACACGGATGATGTGAAAACCATAACTGCTCTTCACCAGGTCGCTGATCTGCCCCTTGGGAAGCGAAAAAGCGGCCTTCTCAAACTCGGGAACCGTCCGCCCTTTCCCCATCCAGCCCAGAGATCCACCTTCCTTGGCGCTGCCCGGATCTTCCGAATACTTCTTGGCCAGATCCTCGAATTTTGCGCCGGCCTTGAGTTGCTTCAGCAAATCCTCGGCGCGCCGTTGAGCGTCGGCCACACCCTTCTCGTCCACTTTGCCGTCGGCGCCAGGAAGCGGCGTCTTAATCAGAATGTGGCTTACTTTCGCCTGTTCCGCCACCCGATATTGATCGCGATGCTGATTGTAATAAGCCTGCAAGTCGTCCTGCGTCACCTGCACTGCGCCCTGAATCTTCGCCAGGTCGATCATTGCGTATTTGATCTTGCGTTTCTCAGGAATGGAGTTGGCATAGCTTTTCTGATGGCTGTCGTAGTAGGCTTTCAACTCCTCGTTCGTGGGATGCAGCCCCTTCTTGATGTCGTCTTCTTTCAGGACTGCATAATCGAACTTCACCTTCGTATTCTGCTTGGTGAACTCCTGGCGGATGGCAGCATCGCTCACCGAAGCACTGCCGGTGATGAGCGCCTGCAACTTGCCAATCAGAATTTCCTTGGCCACGGAGTCTTCAAAGATCGTTGGAGTCAGGTCGTGCTGCTGCAGCATCCCCTGGTATTCAGCTTCGCCAACAAAAGTTCCACCGGGAAAGAAGATCTGCGCATAACGGCCATGCTGCAGTTCATCCTTCACTTCTTGCGGCGTCGCCTTCAACCCGAGGTGCTGCGCTTCGACCACCAACGCCTGCCGGTCGATCAATTGATCGGCCGCTCGCTGCGTGGCCTGTTGCATCAGAAAAGGCATCAGCATGGAGGCATTCGCACCATACTGCTGCGCTTGCTGTTGCGCCATATTCCGCGCCGCCTCGCGAACTTCCTGAGCGGTAATACTTTCGCCACTCACTTTGGCCACAACGCCCACGCCGGGCGCACCACCCACGTCAGTGCCTATGCCGGGAACAAACGCGATCACCATCGCTGCGCAAATGAGCAGCAGCAGACCGCTCAACACAATTTTCTTGAACGGTCCTTCAGTTTGCAGAAATCGAATCATCTTCTTTATTCACTCCGGAAGTGTGCCGAGAATCACTAATTATAAACTAACCAATCGCCGATTAAGCTCCCAGATCCCCTCGGCTCTGTCATCCTGAGGCGGGCGCTCTTTGCCCGCCGAAGGACCTGCGCAATCTGCCTGCGCCACCACAGGCCCGCAAGTTGCTGTCAGTCCTCGCCCTTCCTAGCTTCTTGCTGCTGGCATTACGTTTCCTGTGCCTCCGAAAATCATCTATTGAAACGTATCAATAGACGTGTTATCCATCTTATTCCCGGACTGAGGTCCATGGAAACGCATCCACACGCGCGATCCAGCAATGGCGCGCAAGGGAGCAACATGAATTCCGCAAGAAAAAGACATCCGGCTTTCCCCAGTCGCCTCCTGGCGCAGTTGTTCGTGATTTCATTTCTCGCTTCGCACCCCCTCCTGGCCGCAAACAGCCCAGCTTCCAAACCATCGGGCCCAGCCCCAAAAGCCGAGAAACTGCTTCTCCACGACCATTGGACGCTTCAGTCCTCCGCCAAATTCGAGTCCAAGGGCGAGATTGTCTCCACGGCTGCATTTGTCCCGAAAGGATGGCACGATGCCACGGTTCCCACCACCGTGGTCGCAGCGCTGGTGAAGGACAAAACTCTGCCCGACCCGTTCTTTGCCATGAACCTCCGCCAGTTTCCCGGCGTCACTTATCCCGTCGGCGGGAATTTTTCTCTCATCGCCATGCAGCCCGATAGCCCCTATGCGGTCTCCTGGTGGTATCGCAAGCAATTCGCCGCGCCCGCGTCCTACGCGGGAAAAACCGTCTGGCTCAATTTCAAAGGCATCAACTACCGCGCCAATGTGTGGCTCAACGGAAAGCAGATTGCCAACTCCAATGACATTGCCGGAGCCTGGCGCACGTACGAATTCAACGTCACCAGCGCGCTGAAGCCCGGCAGCGAAAATGTTCTCGCGGTTCAGGTCTTCGCCCCTACGGAGAACGATCTCGCCATCACCTTCGTCGACTGGAATCCGGCGCCTCCCGATAAGAACATGGGCCTGTGGCGCGAAGTCTACCTCACCACCAGCGGGCCCGTGGCCTTGCGCTATCCCACCGTCGTCTCGAAACTCAACCTGCGCACCAATGACTCCGCGCAACTCACCGTCACCGCCCAACTTAAGAACGCCACCAGTCAGCCCGTAAAGGGCAAGCTGAAAGGCCAAATCGAAAGCGTCGCCTTCGAGCAGGACGTCGAACTCGCCGCCAACCAAACCAAAGACGTCACATTCACCCCTGATCAATTCCCTCAACTCGTATTCTCCAATCCGCGCCTCTGGTGGCCGGCGCAAATGGGCAAGCCGAACCTCTATCCGCTCACCATGGCGTTCGAGGTCAACGGCAAGGTCAGCGACCGCTCCCAAACCCAGTTCGGCATTCGTGAAGTAACTTCAGGAATCAATGCCACCGGCGGACGCGCATTTCACATCAACGGCAAGAACATCCTCATCCGCGGCGGCGGCTGGACCCCCGACATGATGCTGCGCGAGAACTCGCAGCGCCTGCACGATGAATTCCGCTACGTGCGAGATATGGGATTGAACACCGTCCGCCTCGAAGGCAAGCTCGAGACTCAGGAGTTCTTCGATCTCGCCGATCACGATGGAATTTTGGTGATGGCCGGCTGGTGCTGTTGCGACTTCTGGGAGCGCTGGACGCGCTGGAAGCCGCAGGATTTTGAAATCGCGCAACAATCCCTCCGCGATCAGATCTACCGCCTGCGCAGCCATCCCAGCCTGATCCTGTGGCTGAACGGCAGCGACAATCCGCCTCCGCCCGATGTTGAACAGATGTATATCGACATCGAAAAGCAGCTTTTGTGGCCGAATCCGGTAGTGTCTTCCGCCACGGGACAAAAAACTTCCGTCACCGGAGACACCGGCGTCAAGATGACCGGTCCATACGAGTACGTAGCTCCGAGCTATTGGGAACAAGACACGCTGCAAGGCCAGCCCAACCGCAAGCTCTGCAACCCCGGCGGCTGCGGCGGCGCCTACGGCTTCAACACCGAAACCAGCATGGGCCCCGCGGTCCCGCCCATCGAAAGCATTCGCGCTATGGTGGGCAAAGCAAACCTGTGGCCCATCGACGACGTATGGAACTACCACGCCGGTGGCGGAGAATTCAAGACCATTCAGGTCTTCAGCACCGCGCTCGCCAATCGCTACGGCAAATCCGACAACGCGGAAGACTTCGCTTCCAAATCCCAACTGCAAACTTACGAAGGCGTGCGCGCCATGTATGAAGCCTACAGCCGCAACAAATACCAGTCGACCGGCGTGATCCAGTGGATGCTCAACAACGCGTGGCCTTCCATGATCTGGCATCTCTACGACTACTACCTGCGCCCCGGCGGCGGCTACTTCGGCGCTAAACGCGCCATGGAGGCGCTGCACCCGGTCTACGGCTATGACGACCGTTCCATCTGGGTGGTCAGCAGCCAGTATGAAGACGTCAAGGGCCTGAAGCTTACTACCAAAATCTACAACCTCGACATGAGCGAGAAATTCTCCCGCGAGGACTCTCTCGACGCCGACGCCGACAGCACCGCCAAAATCTTCACGCTGCCCGAAGTCGATGGCCTCAGTCCGGTTTACTTCGTTGCGTTGCGGCTCGCAGATTCGACCGGCAAACTGGTCGGCTCCAACTTCTACTGGCTTTCCACGAAACCCGAAACCCTCGACTGGGCCAAGACCAACTGGTGGATGACCCCGACCGATTCCTATGCCGACTACACTGCCCTCGCGCAGCTTCCCAAGCTAAAGCTTAAAGTTACCAACCGCACCGAGCGTAAAGGCGAGGAGTCCGTTACTCACGTGACCATAGAAAATCCCAGCAAGAGCTTGGCATTTTTCATACGCCTGAAAGTCGACAAAGGCGCCAAGGGCGAAGAAATTCTGCCGGTTGTCTGGGAAGACAATTACATCTCTCTGCTACCGGGCGAGACGCGCGAACTGACGGCCACTTACCGCACCAGCGAACTGGGAACATCGAAACCAGCCGTAGAAGTCACGGGCTGGAACGTGGAGTGATGCAATTGGGCAATTGAGTGATCGGGCAATCGGGCAATTCGAAAAGCCGGTTCTCGAATTGCCCAATTACAAAATCGCTCAATTACTCAATCTTCCTTACTCAGACGTGTTGTGACACCGACAAAACATTCCCGTCGGGATCCTTGAACCACGCCACTTTGTCCCCGGTCGGTGCAGTCCATATTCCCAGTTCGTCCTGCTCAAAAAACCCAAACCGCTCGAAGTGGATGCCTTTCCCCTGAAGTCCCGCCGCAACTTTCTCGATATCAGTAACCTGCCATCCCAGAATGGTGAATGGCGCGGGCGTGAATGGCGGCGGGACCTTTGCTACCCGCACCATGATTCCATTCGCATCCAGCACGAGCGCGAAGCCATCGTCCTTCACAAAGCGCAGTCCCAACACGCCTTCGTAAAAAGCTCTCGCCTTCTCCGAATCTGTGGTGGGCACAAAAGCCACAATGTTGATCGAACCCAGCATCCACTCTTCCCCAAAAGGAATATCTGCCCGAAGCTCTCGGTTTTTCAAATCACCCAATGACCCGATCACCAAATTACCCGATGCTTCCTACTCCTCCGGCGGCACATCGAAGTTCACCAAACTACTCTGGAAGCCGCGCGTCTTCCAAGCCCCATAAGCGATGCCAGCCGCCATCCAGATCGAACCCACGACCAGCGCCAGATTCGAGAGATGAATCCAGATGAACAGACAAATGAGAAAACCCAGCACCGGCGGAATCAATTGCCACAAAGTTCGGTCTGCGCCCCGGATGTAGTAGTGAGTCAGCGACGCCAGATTCACGCCCATGAATGCGATCAGCGCGCCAAAGTTGAGCAACTCCGCGCCATTGTCGTAGGTAATCAGGAAGGCGCCAATCACCGCAATCACTCCGACGAAAACCACGTTGTTGGCTGGAATCCGCGTCCTCGGATGGATCGCGCCGAAGAACTTCTTCGGAATGGCGTCGCTGCGCCCCATGCCGTAGAGCAGTCGAGCCGCGCCCAGTTGCGACCCCATGCCGGATCCGACGGTCGCGATCAGAAGGGTTAGACTAATGACCTTGGTCATGAGAACACCGCCCGCAATGCCGGCTACATGACTGAATACGTTTTCATCTCCAAATTGCGAGAAGATATCGAAGTCCCTGCCGAAATGCTGGTAGCTCAACAACTGCGCGCCATAGACCTCAGCAGAAGCCAGGAACCCTGTAATGATGCAAACCAGAACCGTCGCCAGGAAGATGTTGCGCCTCGGATTTTCTACTTCTTCCGACAGCGTCGAAATACCGTCGAATCCAATATAAGTTAGCACCGCAACCGAAGTGCCGTGGAACACCCGGTTGATCGTAAAGGTTTGAGGGTTGTAGAAGGGATGCAAAAAATACGCCTCGGGATACTGTGGCAAATGAAAGATGTAGCGAATGGTATACCAGAAAAACGCCAGGATAACGGCACCCATAATCGCGCATAGCGTCTTGTTGATGCGGGCGGAAGTCTGCACTCCGCGCAGGTTGAGCGCCGTGAACAGCCCGGCAAAAAATAGCGGCCACAGCAGGCCGGGATAAGGAATCTGATATCTGGTTCCGCTCAACAGATCGGCCATCGCCTTGGCCGACCAGATGGTGCAGATCAATGGATTGAGAATGTAATCCATGGTCATGCTCCATCCAGTCACATAGCCGAGCGAGGGATGCAGTTCGCGCCCCACGTAGGTATAGGCCGAACCCGCGCTGGGATACACCCGCGCCATGCGGCCATAACTCATCGCCGTGAAAACCATGGCGACCATGGCGATCAGGATCGAAGTGACCACGTGCCCCTGGCCGGCGTTGCTGAAAACTCCGTAGGCTGGCATGGGCGCCGTAGGCTGAATGACGATAATGCCGTAAAGGATTAAGTCCCAAAGCGTGAGCGAGCGGCGCAAGCGGGGTGCGGACGACACAGAGACTGCGGATGTGGTTTCCATGAGTCCGCCTATTGGATTATGGAGGGCTCAAAATGTCAATATTAAAACGATTCCATAGAGATCGGAGAGACGGTATTCCTAAATCTAGCCAAACCGACCTAGGTCACTTCTCACCATAGTCAAACCAATACCCACGCTGCTCGTTGCCTGACATGTGCCGCGTGTTGTATTCCAGAAGATAGTTTACGTGCGCATCGTCGAGCGGAAATGACTTGCCGGGCTCGTACGGATAGTCGCCCATCCTGAGAAATGGCAGCGGCGCTACAAAGTTGCCTTCGGCGGCGTAGAAGTCCATATCTTTCTCATAACCATTTGCTGCGAAGAAATAGTCGCGCACCCAGCCCTGGGGCAGTGTGGGCAGCTTTGAGGGATCGAAGTCGAGGCGTACTTCATCGCCCGATCCAAACACAACCAACTTGTCGTCGAGTGCGGTCAGCAGCGGCAACACATCGCCGTAGCGTGTATAGGTTCCCGCCGGACGCGTGTACGGCCCGGTCGCGCTCACTTTTTCATAGATGTATTGCACGTTACCCGGCGGCGTGCCTTCGATCTTCAGCGGGAATCCGTGGAAGCCGAGATCGGCGCGGACAAGTGGAACCGGTGTCAGGCAAATGCTAGCGTAGCGCCGGCATCTTGCCGGCTGGTCGCCGGATAGCCGCCGAGACGGCGGCACTCCATCCTGCGACGTACGGCTCACCAAAATGCTGTCCCAATAAATCTGCAGATTGGTCGTGATGCGAATCTTCTGTGTCCCCTTTGGCAATTTGCCGCTCAGGTCTGCGGTCATGGTGCGCGGGCCGCCAGCAGGGAAACCCATGTCATCCATCACACGCACCCACTTGCCATCTGCGCCAAGCGCTTCCACGTAAGGAGAGATCGCCTGCACACCGGCCTGCGACGCGGCATACATACTATTAGCCGAAAAGTATTCGACTTCGCCATGCATCAGCAGCCACAACGGGCCACCGCGGTAAGCCTCACCCAGATCGAGCGTGAGGCTGTGCGGCTTGGCGAAGCCCTGGAATTGGGTTAATGCAAAATCACCGAAGTAGCGATGTGCCAGAAGATCGGGCAACACATTGTGCCCGTGTTCATCCCACGCACCCGCGGGCGGACGCGCATCTTCGCTCTTGCTCACCACCACCTTGAATTCTGGATACGGCGGGTTCGACGCGAAATGCTCGTTGGGATAAACCTCGAGATCGGACGGATGATCGACAGCGAGCACGCGCGCCTGATCGAGGTAGACAGCTTCCTCCAGCGGCTCCATGAAACGAAAGCTGAGCTTGCCGTCTTTCTCGCGAATTGCGTTGCGATCGATCTTGATGTATTCAACCGGCCGCGGAACATCGCGCTGTCCCGGCCCAACCCAGTGCCCGACCACGCCTGCGCCCAGCATGTCGGCCACCAGTTCGTAGCGCTCGCCATTCCACACAAACAGCGTAGGGCAGGAGCTGCCGCGGCGGTCCATCTCGGTAAAGTTCTGCTGCTTGTCGCCGGCGACATTGATTTCGTCTTGCAACACACCCGTCGGCCACAGCATGCGGACAATGTCAGCTTCTTTAGAATCGCCGAGGCCGACTACGATGTCGGTGGAATTCTGTCCCAGGTATCCGTTCGAGCCGGCGATCTCAAACTTCTGCCGGTTGCCGCCGGCGAACACTTCCACCTTGGTGCCGATCGCGCTCTTGTTGTCGGCCAGTCCCTTAAGCGAAAGCCGCAGCCAGTGGTTCTGATTGCCGCCTTCGTTGCGCAGCAGCACGGCGGGACCGTGATTCTGCGTGATCAGCAGATCGGTCGCGCCGTCGCCATCGTAGTCACCAGTGATGATGGCGCGCGGCTCTTTGAGTTGAATCTTGTCGAGACCAACGTCAGCGGTGACGTCCTTGAAGCCGTCAGCCCCGAGGTTGCGGAAGAGGCGCACTTCGCCCTTGCCGTCTTTGGTTTCGCCGACGGCGACCAGGTCGACCCAGCCGTCGTTGTCGTAGTCGATGGCGGCTACGCCGTAACCACGAACCCATCCGGTTTCGGGCAACTTTACTTGCTCAAAAGACTTTCCATGATTATTGCGCCACAGCGTGAGGCCCGGCGCACCCTTGTGCGTAAAGGCCAAGTCCATCCAGCCGTCATGATCGAAATCGAGAACGGCAACCCCAACAGCTGGCTGCTGTGACTGAATTAGAGCATGCGGGACGAATTTACCTTCTCGCGGATTCGGGTAGATTACCGGCGAGAGAGGAGAACCAACGCCCGGCGCACTGCCCGCCACAACGATGTCGACGGCTCGGTCATTGTTATAGTCTGTGCCAACGGCGCCATAACCCGACCCAAAACCCAGGCCAGTTTCCTCTGTGACCTGCGTAAATTTGCCGTCACCATCGTTACGCCACATCTCATTCAAATCGAAACGAACTGGAGATCCTCTGGAATCGAAAGACGTGACGATGTAGAGATCCAGGTCGCCGTCATGGTCATAATCGATGAAGGTTAAACCGGTTGCGGCTCCTCCTGCGGACACGATTCTCGTCGGCCTTGTCACATCCACGGCAGAGAGCCCCGCGGCATCCGTCACATCCTTGAACGTACCATTGTGTTCATTATGGAAAAGTTTCACGTGGCCCTTGACGGTGAGAGCGATGTCGGTGTAGCCGTCGTTGTCGTAGTCGCCAGCCGTGCAAGCGATCGCGTGTGACTTGGCATCTAATCCAGCCTTATCTGTTACCTCTTCGAATTTTCCATGCCCGAGATTGTGATAAAGCGACATGCCGCCTTGCGCGCCATGGTCCGTTAGAAGGAGATCGACTAGCCCGTCGTTGTCATAATCCAGAAAGCACGCACCGGGGCCTTGGAGAGATTGTGGCTCGCCATTGGCCGCGGCGCCAACAATCCCCGCCTCCGCCGTCACATCCACAAACTGCACCTTGATCTGCACGGGCGCTTTCAACATCGCCGAGGGCGATTCCACCGCGCGCGAGTACTGGCCCTGCTCGCCATAGGCGAGGCTCATGGGCGCACCGATTTTGTTTTGTGTGATGTACTGGAACTTTTTCAGGTGCTCGCGGGCGTGGTCGATGTCGGCGGACTGTTGATAGGCGCGCGACAATCCGAACTCCGCGGAGGCGTGCAGCGGATTGAGTTGCAGCGCGTGCTGGAAGGCGTCGATGGCTTGCGGATACTGTTTCGCCTGCACGTAGACCGACCCCAGGAAATACCAGGTGTCGGCGTCGTTCGCATCGAGCTTGACTACGTGATGAAAGGCATCAATCGCGGCCTGAGCGTCGCCTGTATTCTTCGCCAGCAGGCCCAGGTTGTACCATGCGTTCGGATTCTTTGGATCCTGCTTCAGCGCATCTTCCAAGACGGCTTTGGCTTCGTCGATCTTCTGCAGGTTCAGAAAAGCGATGCCTTCATTCAGCCGCGCGATGGTCAGCTTGGGATCGATTTCGGCTGCTTGCTGAAAGGACTTGAGCGCTTTCTCGAAAAGCTGCTGGTTCATGTAGGCGGCGCCGAGATTGTTCAGGCGCGCGGCTTCCGCGGGATTCGCTTTCGGCGGAGTTTGCGGGGCGGTTGCGAACAGGCTAAACGCGGCCAGGAGTATGCCGGCAAGAGCTACTGAAATTCGGGAAGTCATTCGACTAAGATTTAACCACAGAGGACAGAGAGAACACAGAGAGATTCGCATAGAGCCCGGCTCGCCTTATCAGCGAGCCTCTCAGCGGATCGGTGGAGGCTGCGACGTCCCACACTCTTTCTCTAAGGCGCTGGCGACCGTCAACACCTGCTCCTCTTCCCACGGCCGTCCGACGATCTGCACCCCGATGGGCAGTCCCGCGTACGAGCGGCCTGCGGGAACCACCGCAGCGGGATTACCCAAGAGGTTGAAGAATTCGGTATAGCTCCAGGCATCGAGATAGTTGACGGTTTTGCCTTCAATCTGCCAACTGCGTTCTCCGTGCCGGAACGCCGGGATGGCCGCCGCCGGGCACAACAAGATGGGATACCGCTGCATCTGTGCGAAGAATTGCGCGCGAAGTGCATCGCGCCGGATCCAGGCATCGAGCAAGGTCTCGCCGGTCAGCTCTGGTTCAGCCGCCGACCATTCCAGAAACTGTTTCAGGATCGGACTGAGGTCGGCTTCCCTTCCCTTGAACATGGGCTTCGTGAACATGGGTTTCGTGAACATGGGCCGCAGCAGCATTCCGCCTGCGACGACAAAAAACTTCCACCACAGTTGCCGCGCTTCTTCGAGTCCTTCGGGCTGGAAACGGTCCACTTGAAATCCCGTGCGGCGCAAGGCTTCTGCCGCGGTGCGAACCGCCGTGCGGGTTTCCGCCGTGACCGGCGTCCGGCCGTCATCTTCGAAATAACCAATCCTCAGCTTCGTGATTTCATCGTCACTCGGCCAGCGTACGGGCACCGGCGCAGAGCAGGTGTCGCCAATGTCCGGGCCTTGCATCACTTCGAACAGAACCTTCAGATCGGCAACAGTGCGGGCCATCGGTCCCACAACGCCAATCAATGCGAACGGCCCTGCGGAAGTTGGATAATGCCCAGTCGCGGGAATCCGTCCGGGCGTCGGCTTCAGGCCACAGATGCCGCTGAAGTGAGCGGGCACGCGAATCGAGCCTCCACCGTCGCTGCCCACGCCGCCCGCGGACATGCCTGCGGCAATTGCCGCCGCTTCGCCGCCGCTGGAGCCACCGGGCGTTCGCTCCAGATCCCACGGGTTGTTGGTGCGACCGTAGAGTAGATTATCGGTTTCCCACGCCATGAGAAGTTCAGGAGTGTTGGTCATACCCAGAACAATTGCGCCGGCATTCTTCAGGCGCGCCACCAGCGGCGCATCTTGTTGGGCGACAAATCCTGCGCGCAAGCGGGTTCCGGCCTCGCAACGCAGGCCCGCCACGCTGATTGAACTCTTGATGCTGATGGGAACGCCGTGCAGAGGACCGAGCGCTTTTCCCCGCGTCTTTTCACGAATAGCGGCGTTCTCGGCATCACGGGCGGCGCGGCGCGCGCGCTCCGCGTCGACTTGCACAAATGCATTTAGTCTTGGATTGAGTTTTTCGATTTGCGCCAAATGTGCTTCTATAAGTCCAATCGGAGATATCTTCTTCTTACGGATTTGTTCGGCCATGGTAACCGCAGGAAGGAAGACTAGGTCACTCATAACGTCCCTTGCATGGTGCGATCGAGCATTCGCTTCTCGTCGGCGGTAAGGGAACGATGTTCCCCCTTCGCGAGATCGCCCAACTGCAGCGGTCCAATGGCCACGCGCAGCAATCGCAATACCTCGACGCCCATGCTTTCCATCATGCGCCGGATCTGGCGGTTCTTACCTTCATCAAGGACAAGTTCCACCCAGCAATTTTTCTGGCCTCGACGCAGGCAACGAACCTGCTTCGCTCGCAGCAGTTCGCCGTCTTTCGCTTTCACTCCATGAACCAGCGCCTCGACGAACTTCTCACCTGCGACGATCCCTAACTGCACATGATAAGTCTTGTGCAAATGTGTTTCCGGAGCGGCGATGCATGCGCCCCACTCGGAATCATTGGTCAGCAGCAACAAGCCTTCGCTGGCTTTATCCAGCCGGCCGATTGGCGCTACCCACGGCGCGAATCCTGCTGGCAGGTTCTTTTTCCCGGCCGGGAGCTTCGAACCTAGCAAAGCGTATACCGTCTCCCGGCCTTTTTCATCCGATGCCGTCGTTACCACGCCGCGAGGCTTGTTCAGCATAATGTAGATTTTATTCTGCAGTTCCACTGCCTTCCCATCCACCGTAATCTGCGCATGCTTCGCGGAAACCGGAGTCTCCGGATCGCACCGGATCTTTCCGTTCAGGCTGACGCGCCCGGCGCGAACCAACTCGGCCGCGCGCGACCGCGAACAGTAGCCCAGCTTCGATAAGGCGCGCGCCAATCCGATCTTGCGTGTGGCTTTGTTCTCTCTCACTTTTTCATGCTAACTGAGAATGCGGTGAATCACGATGCACAATCCAGCGGCACTTGGTAGGATGTTTATCGCCGACCGACTGGGAAAGGAATTCTTATGGCTCATCCGCAACATCCTCCCCGCTTTCTGAAGATCGTGGACGACGCTAAGACGCGCGTTCGCGAAACCAACGTCGAGGAAGTAAAAAAGAAGATAGATCGCGGTGCTAAGTTTCTGCTGGTGGATGTGCGCGAAGAGAGCGAATACGCCAAGGATCACCTGCCGGGTGCGATTCATCTGGGCAAAGGCATCATCGAGCGTGACATTGAGGCCCGCGTGCCCGATCTTGGTGCGGAGATTGTTCTTTACTGCGGCGGCGGATTCCGCTCGGCGCTGGCCGCCGACAATTTGCAGAAGATGGGCTATACGAACGTGATCTCGATGGACGGCGGCATTCGCGACTGGCGGGAGAAGGGATACCCGCTGGCCAAGGGGTGAATGCAGTTCGCGGTTTTCGTTTTCGAATTGCACCACTTTATTGGTAGGAACCGCCTTTGGCAATTATGAATCGTCGAATCTTCTTCTGGTCGCTCACGTCGGCACTCGCCGGATTTCTTTTCGGTTTCGACACGGTCGTTATTTCTGGCGCGGAAAAAACAATTCAGTCGCTATGGGGGCTCAGTCCTGGACTGCACGGCATTGCCATGGCGTCGGCTCTTTACGGCACCGTGGTTGGTTCCTTGCTGGGAGGCTGGCCCGCTGACCGCTTCGGGCGCAAGACCACGCTGCTTTGGATCGGCGTTCTTTACTTTGTTGGAGCGGTGGGCTCGGGTCTTGCGTCGAACGTTGCTATGTTCATCATCGCGCGTGTTATCGGCGGGTTGGGCATCGGCATTTCTACGGTGGTGGCTCCAATGTACATCTCGGAGATCGCACCGCCGAAGTATCGCGGACGACTTGCCGGCATGTTCCAGTTCAACATTGTTTTCGGCATCCTGATCGCTTTCGTCTCGAATGCGCTGCTCGCGGGCATCGGCGAGAACGCGTGGCGCTGGATGCTGGGCGTAGCTGCGTTCCCGTCGTTGCTCTACGCAGGGTTCTGCATTGGCCTTCCCGAAAGCCCACGCTGGCTGCTGGGGAGAAAGGGCGACCGCGAAGCAGGGTTACAAGTGCTGCAACGAATCGAGCCTGATGCTTCGAAGGCCGAGATCGCAGCTGAGGCGGACGTGATTGTAGCTGCATCCTCGGAGCAGGTGTCGTCGGGCCGCTTCTGGACGAGACGTCTTCGCAAACCGATCATGCTGGCAATCTTGATTGCCTTCTTTAATCAACTCTCCGGCATCAATGCTATTTTGTACTTCGCGCCCCGCATCTTTGAGCTTACCGGCCTCGGCGCAAAAGCCGCGCTGTTGCAATCCATCGGTATTGGAGTTACCAACCTCGTTTTCACCTTTGTCGGCCTCTGGCTGATTGACCGGCTGGGCAGGCGTACCCTCCTCTATATTGGCTCATACGGCTATATTGCCTCGCTCGGCCTCGTCGCGTGGGCCTTCTTTACGAATCATCTCTCACTGGTGCCGGTTTGCATTTTCGCTTTCATCGCTGCCCATTCAATCGGCCAGGGGGCAGTCATTTGGGTATTTATCTCCGAGATATTTCCCAATCGTCATCGTGCGGAAGGGCAGACCCTCGGCAGCTTCACGCACTGGATCTTCGCCGCCTTGCTCACAACTTTCTTCCCAAAGATGGTTACCGCTTTCCCGCCCGGCTACGTTTTCTCGTTTTTTGCCGGCATGATGGTTCTTCAACTCGTTTGGGTAAAGACCATGGTTCCGGAAACGAAGGGTGTGCCGCTGGAGCAAATCCAGAGGCAACTGGGGATCGAATAGGTCGCTTATTACAATGTTTGGGTCGGCCAATTCACAGTGAGCGTAATCGCCTGGCACGAAGATGTGAGCCCGAAGCGTTAGGGGACTCGCAAGTCGCAATACCTTCTACGGCCTTTGGTTATCTGGTCTGCTCGTTGCCCCCTCGATAGATTCTTTAAAGACTCTCCAGTTGAGCGTCCTCCTGCCACTCCTTCGAGAGGTTCAATAGATGTCTTGGTGTTTACCCGGTTTGGCGGAACAAAAGTATCCGAATCGAACTATTTTCTTCCAGTGCACCGCTCTGATTACTATCCTGTTTGGCCTAATCTTGTTTAACGCATGTTCAGGCTTCTCTGTGCCCGCCAATGGCAGTACTACCTCGGGCACCAATTCAACGCCTAGCCTGACGATTTCATCAGTGCTTCCGTCCGCAACTCTCGGGTCGATTTACAGCGCCACTCTAAATGTAAGCGGCGGTACTCCACCTTACGGTTTCTCACTTGCGTCCGGCAAACTGCCCGCTGGCCTGCTCTTCGGGTCTACGGCCGGAACCATCTCTGGGACACCCACCGCAACTGGAAGTTTCAGCTTTGCCATCTCGGTTTCGGATTCCAAAGGACTATCCAAACAGCAATCCCTACAAATAACGGTCGCCAGCTTTGCACAGACGAACCCAGGCAATTCATTCTCAAACCTTCAGCAAAGCGGCGGATGGGGAACCTACGGGCTAACCCCGCCAACTTATGACACCTGTTCGCCTTCGCCTTGCGACGGGATTAGTTATTCGATGTCTCAAGGGATTAACGCCCCTTCGATGAGCGGCGACTCGACGCAATATAGTCTGGGCGGCACCACGGTTTATGCCGACGCATTATTTAACAATCACTTGATCGGTGACTTTTCCTCTCAAGGGATGCCCGACAGCAACCACACCTTGACGCCCACTTACCATAACTTCACCTACGACGTTTACTTTTATGGAACCAACCTTGAACTTTCGCAGGCGGTTGAGTTTGACATCAATCAATTCTTTGACAATCTGGGTTTCATCTGGGGTCACGAGTGCCGCATCGCGGGCGGCAATGAATGGGACATCTGGGACAATGTCAATCAGCACTGGGTTCCCACTGGGATCGCCTGCCACCCGGTTAGCAATTCATGGAACCATCTGACGATTCGGGTGCAGCGTACTTCCAACAATCAGTTGTTATTTCAGTCAATCACGCTGAATGGAGTGACCGGCACAGTCAACCAATACTACAATCCCGGTTCAACCGATGGTTGGTATGGGATAACCGTTAACTACCAAATGGACGGAGACTACGAACAATCGCCCTACACGGTCTACCTTGATGACTTAACCTTCACCTACGAGTGAGGGCACTCTTCCCTGTGTGTCTCCTGCCTGATTGTACCGGCCAATCATAGTTGGCGAACCATCCCCATTTCGCTCATTGATCGATTTTCCAACGACAACGGTAGCCACATGCGAACACAGCTAGAGAAGCGCTCACAATCCGTCAGCGCCAAAAGCAATGCCGCCGGAAATCGAAACAGATTTCAGGGCCGCGGCAAAGGGGGCAGTGCAACCTTCTGCTGAATTCCCGCACCTTCAACGACCGTGTAAATGAAATCCGCCGGCACGTCCCGCAGAACTTCCGTTTCGCCGTTGGGCCAGCGAATGCTTACCTCACTCATCTTGTCGTTTGCCGCTAACCCAAAATGCAATCGCAAGTCGTTCTGCGAGAGATAACTCGCCCCGCCGCGCACCTCGCTGAACTGCGCCAGCTTGCCAGCCTTCACCGTGACTCGCGCGCCAATCGCAGCTTTATTGCTTTTCGTTCCCACCAGCTTGAACAGCACGCGATGGTTCGGATTGTCGTTATGATTCAGCAGGAGCGATGGCGGCTGACCCACGTTCAGCACTATGATGTCGATATTGCCGTCGTTGTTGATGTCTCCAAAGGCCGCGCCCCGCCGCGATTGCGGGGGCATGTCCGCCAACGCTTGCGAAACATCCTCAAAAGTTCCGTCGCGATGATTGCGAAAGAGCAGCATGGGCTGCCGGTAGGGCGTGCCGCCGGGAATCGTATCCACTTGCGGATAAACGTGGCCATTCGCGATGAACAAATCCAGCCAGCCATCGTTGTCCATGTCGAAGAACGACGTGCCCCAACTCACAAGAGGATAGGTCGGCTTCATCAGCCTGGCGCGCACGCTGACATCGGCGAAATTGTCGTTGCCCAGATTGTGATACAGGGTCGAGCCTTGCTCAACGAAGTTGGTCACGATCATCGACAAGCGCCCTTCGTGAAGATAGTCGCCCCAGTCCACGCCCATCGAACCTTGTTCCATGCCGTCGCCGCTGAGCGCGACTCCGGCCAGCAAGCTGACATCTTCAAACGTTCCGTCATGCTTGTTGCGATACAGGAAATTCGGTCCCGCATCGTTCGCCACATAAAGATCGGGCCAGCCGTCGTTGTCGTAATCACCCCAGGTCGCGCCCAACCCGTAATAATGATGCGGATCGTCGACGCCGGCCTTTTTCGAAACTTCCTCGAACGTGCCATCGCCCTTGTTGTGAAACAGCAAATCCGATTCACCAGGCATTCCCCACGGACCGCACTGCACCAGCACTCCTTTGAAGCGGCAGAAGCGCGGATCGTTGCCGAACTGCGGCAGATTATCGATATCCACGTGGACATAGCGCGACACAAAAAGATCGACCTTGCCATCGCGATCGTAATCGGCCCAAGCAGCTCCTGTGCTGAACCCTCCCCCACCCACGCCAGCTTTCTCGGTTACATCTTCGAACTTGCAGTTGCCCAGATTGTGATAGAGCGCGTTGCCGCCAAAGCCGGTGACGTAGATATCCTGCAGGCCGTCGTTATCGTAATCGGCCACGGCCACGCCCATGCCCCAGCCCTTGTGCGTGAGGCCCGCGGACTTCGTGATGTCGGTGAAATGGAGACCGTTACTTTTAGAATCGTTACTCTTAACATCAGTGTCCTGATGATAGAGCGTGATCATCAAGTCGCCGCCCTGTTTATATCTTTGAACGGTAGAGCCGTTGACGGTGATGATGTCGAGCTTGCCGTCGTTGTCGCAGTCGATAAGCCCCACGCCACCGCTCATGGATTCGACGATGTATTTCTTATCGGGGGAAGAAATATGAGCGACGGTGAGTCCCGCCTTCTGCGCGACATCCTCGAACTGCGGAATGGATGCTGAAGTACCGGCTTCCTGTGTCTCCCGAACCGATGCACTCGCCGGATGCACGGCAGGAGCGGCCTGCGCCAGCAGCGTCGCGGTTAGCAGCGATTCCGCACACAGGAAAAGCATCCACACGGAAAGCAAGGCTCGCATAGGCAGGCACCGATTATACAGCGCGGGTTCCAGTTGCTTGAGAGAGTCAGATATCCCGTACCGCGGCAGGCAGCGGGATTTCCCACTGGTTCGCTTCCGTCCCCCACACCTAAAGCTGGCCGCTAATGGAAATTGCTTGAACAGACGATGGAGAGATGGAAGAGATTGAACTAACGATTTCCGACGAAATGAGATCTTACTCACCCAACGAAGGCGCAACCCAAGCGGAGCCGCCATCAGCATGGGGTTCTTTGCCAGTTGGGGATCATTCCCACTTCGGGGAGGGGCGGTAGTGATGAGCGAGAATGATAGCGAGATCGTCAAAGACTTTCTGGTCGAGAGCTACGAGAATCTTGACCGGCTGGACCGGGACCTGGTCGGCCTGGAAAAGAATCCAAAGGATAAAGAAGCCCTGGCAGGGGTGTTTCGCACCATTCACACCATCAAGGGCACGTGCGGATTCCTGGGGTTCGGCAAACTGGAAAAAGTCGCGCACGTGGGAGAGAACCTGCTGACCCGACTGCGGGACGGTCAGCTTACGCTCAATCCGGAACTCACGACGGCGCTGCTGGGCATGGTGGACGCGGTCCGCCAGATGCTCAAGGAAATTCAGTCGACGGGGCAGGATGGCGAAAACGACTACCCGGAACTGCGGGAAATGTTGACGCGGTTGCAACAGGGGAGCGCGAGTGCGGCCAAGCAGGCGGCCGTCACAGAATCGGCGCCGCGGCAGGAAACTCAGTCGTCCGCAGCGGAGAAAGCGCGCCCTCCAGTGGAAACTACTCTATCTCCACGCCCGGAACCCGCTCCGGTACACGCCGAAGAGCCAAGGCCTGCCAAGCGCGAGGATGTTACGGCAACGCACCCAGCTCCGGATTCCCGGCCTCGTGGCACAGCAGCAGAGACGATCCGCGTGGGCGTAAATGTCCTGGACAAGCTGATGACTCTGGTCGGGGAACTGGTGCTGGCGCGCAACCAGCTCCTGCAAATCACAAACACTGTCGAAGACACCGGCCTCCACGCCGTCTCGCAGCGCATGAACCTCATCGCCACCGAACTGCAAGGTGAGGTCATGAAGACTCGTATGCAACCCATCGGGAATATCTGGGGACAGTTCCCGCGGACGGTGCGCGACGTCGCGCTCGGCTGCGGCAAGGAAGTGAACATCGAGATGGAGGGCAAGGAGACCGAACTCGACAAAACCATCATCGAGGCCATCAAGGACCCGCTCACGCATCTGGTGCGCAATTCCGTGGATCATGGAATCGAGCTTCCCGAAGACCGCGTGAAATGGGGAAAGGATCCAGCGGGGCGCCTGATTCTGCGCGCTTTTCACGAAGGCGGACAGGTCAATATCGAGATCAGTGACGATGGCGCCGGTTTGAATGTAGAACGCATATATAAAAAAGCGGTCGAACGCGCCTTGATCACCTCCGAACAAGCGGCCCGCATGAGCGAGCGGGAAATCTTCAACTTGATTTTTCTTCCCGGCTTCTCGACCGCGGAAAAAGTGACGAACGTATCAGGCCGCGGCGTCGGTATGGATGTGGTGAAGACGAACGTAGAAAAAATCGGCGGCACCGTGGACGTGCAATCCACTCTGGGCCAGGGCACGACCGTCCGGGTAAAGATTCCCTTGACCCTGGCCATCATTCCCGCGCTGGTGGTGACCTGCGGCGGCGATCGCTACGCCATTCCCCAGGTAAGCCTGCTCGAACTGGTTCGGCTGGAGGCCGACGAGGTGGCGAAAGGCGTTGAATTGGTGCATGGCGCGCCGGTCTACCGGCTGCGCGGACGGCTATTGCCTCTGGTGTATCTCGACCGGGAACTGAAGCTCGCCGCCCATGCGCGCCCCGCGGCGGAAACAGACAGAGCCGTCAACATCGTGGTGCTGCAAGCTGACGAGCGGCAATTCGGGCTGGTGGTGGATCAGATCAACGACACCGAAGAAATCGTGGTGAAGCCGCTGCGCAAACAGCTTAAGACGGTGAAGACCTTTGCCGGCTCGAGCATCATGGGTGACGGCAAAGTAGCCCTCATTCTGGATGTGCTCGGCCTGGCGCAGCGGGCCAGCGTGGTTAGCGAAACCCGCGACCGCGCCATTACTGGAAAAGCCACAGAAGCGGCGGCGACCACGGGAAATAAACAAACCTTCCTGCTGTTCGCCGGTCCGGGCGATTCCCGCATGGCCATTCCACTCAGCACCCTGGCGCGGCTAGAGGAGTTTCCCGTGGCGCAAGTGGAAATGTCGGGCAGCCAATGGGTAACGCAGTATCGCGGCCAGATCCTGACCTTGATTCGGCTCAATGTGGTGATGGAGGAGCGCCGCAACAAGTTGCGCGCCCTGCAAGCTCCGCCCACAGCCGATTCCGGACCGATTCAGGTGCTGGTGCTGCATCACGAGGGCCGCTCATTCGGCCTGGTCGTGCAAAAGATTCTCGACATCGTCGAAGACCGGGCGGACGTGAAATCGGCGGCGACCCGGGCGTTCGTTCTCTATTCCGTCCTGATCGGTGACCGGGTTACGGAACTGCTCGATATCCCGGCCATTCTGCGCAACGCGGATTTGAATGTTAAGCAGCCCGGCCTGGCCACAAGATCAGCGGAGGTTGCGAACTAAGCCATGGCACATACTTCGCAGTTTTGCACGTTCTATCTGGATAAGCTGCTGTTCGGCGTGGAATTGAAAGGCGTCCAGGAAGTCATTCGCTCGCTGGATATTACAAAGGTTCCGCTGGCACTTGGAATGGTCAGCGGTCTGATGAACCTGCGCGGACAAATCGTCACCGCGGTCGATCTGCGGCGGCGGCTTGAGTTGGAGCCGCGCGCGGCGGATCTGCCGGCGATGAACGTCGTGGTTCGCTCCGACGATGGTGCGGTCAGCCTGCTGGTGGATGAAATCGGCGATGTGGTCGAAGTCGAGGAAGATACCTTCGAGCCGCCGCCGGAAACCTTGCGCGGTTCCGTGCGGACCATCATTCTGGGGGTCCACAAACTGAATGACCGGCTCATGCATGTGCTGGACATCGAAAAAGCCTGCCAGATGACGGATGTGGCGGAAACCACGGCAGCCGGACGATAGCAGCATTGTCCACCTGACAAACGCTACATCGGTCGTGCTCGCGCACTTCACTGGCAAGGAAGCTCACTGATTTTATAGATTTGCAAGCTGGAGAGGAAAATGAAACTCACACTCGGAAAGAAATTGAGCTTGGGCTTTGCCTGTGTCCTTGCACTCACGGTTCTTAGCGCGGTACTCACCAATGTGAAGGCGAGTGCAATCAAAGAAGCGCAGGATCGAGCCATGGCGGTGATCGTGCCCACCATCAGAGCCTGCACGGACCTGCAGAAAGACTTGAATCAGGCGCAGAACAGCGGTCGCGAGGCCATCCTGGCAGGAAACCAATCCGCCCGGTGGCAGGCCGCGAAGAAGGCTTTCGATTCGAACTGGGATGACATTGCGAGGGACGTCGCAAAACTGGACGAGTTGTCTCCGCATTGGTCCCTGCAGGCCGACCGGGACCGGCTCGCCGCGACAAAGCAGAAGCTTCCCAGCCTCCGGGAATTCCAGGAAGCAGCGATGACCCATGCAGCGGGCAGCGAACGCGATGCTATCGCCAAAGCGGGAAGCCAATTCGCCGGCACGGCTACGCCGGTCACCGAGGCGATCGACAAACCTCTCGGCGAAATGGCGGATTCCTTCGCTACGCTGCTGAAGCGTAGCAGCGAAGATATGAATGCGGAGAACCGCTCGCTTAATCTGACGACAGCGATAGTCACTCTTGTGGCATTGGGCAACGGAATTTTCGTGGCAGTCTTCCTGAGCCGCAAAATCGCTGGCGCAACCCAGTCCGTTCTGCGGCAGGCGGAAGCGATTGCCTCGGGTGATTTGACTCGAGATGACCTGAAGGTCCAAAGCCAGGATGAACTGGGCGACCTGACCACTGCGATCAACAAGATGAGCGGCAGCCTGAAACGCATGATCCTGGCCATTACTGAAAATTCCCTCCAAGTGTCGGCGGCCAGCGAGGAACTCTCCAGCACCAGTCAGCAGATTACGGCCAATTCCGAGGAAACCTCGGCCCAGGCGAAGATCGTTTCCGACGCCACCCAGCAGGTCAGCCAGAATCTTCAGACCGTCGCAACCGGCGCGGAAGAGATGGGCGCCAGCATCAAGGAGATCGCCAAGAATGCCAGCGAAGCGGCCAAGATCGCGACCTCCGCCGTCAAAGTCGCCGAGACCACTACAGCGACGGTATCCAAGCTGGGCGAGTCTTCGAATGAGATTGGACAGGTGATCAAAGTCATCACTTCCATTGCACAGCAAACCAACCTGCTGGCTTTGAACGCGACGATTGAAGCGGCACGAGCTGGTGAAGCGGGCAAAGGGTTTGCAGTCGTCGCCAATGAAGTAAAGGAACTGGCTAAGGAAACGGCCAAAGCGACCGAAGACATCAGCCGGAAGATCGAGGCCATTCAGACCGATACCAAAGCGGCGGTGGAGGCTATCGCATCGATCAGCGACGTCATCAACCAAGTCAACGGAATCTCCAGCACCATCGCGACCGCAGTGGAAGAGCAGAACGCGACGACGAACGAGATGGCGCGCAACGTGAGCGAAGCGGCGCACGGCAGCGGCGAGATCACGAGCAACATCGCGGGCGTGGCGCGGGCGGCGGAGAGCACATCGCGCGGCGCGAGCGACACGCAAAAAGCGGCCCAGCAATTGGTGGAGACCTCGGCCGAACTCCACCGCCTGGTCGAGCAGTTCAAGATTAGCGCCGATAGCAGCGGCCATGTAGCTGGAGCCAAGAGCATGGCAGCGCGCGCGGGCGCCTAAATTTGGCTGGTGTGCCGGCTGCAGGATCTTTCGGATTGTTATGACGCCCATTCGCATCCTTGTCGTGGACGACTCAGTGGTGGTTCGCAAGCTGCTCTGCGACACCCTGGCCAGAGATCCGGAGATCGAGGTGGTCGGCTCGGCTGGCGACGGCCACATTGCGCTGGCGAAGATTTCGCAGCTGCGTCCTGACCTGGTCACCCTCGACGTCGAAATGCCCGTGATGAACGGCCTGGAGACGCTCACGGAACTGCGCAAGCTGTATCCCAAAATGCCGGTCGTTATGTTCAGCACACTCACCGAACGCGGGGCGTCAGCCACGCTGGATGCTTTGTCCCTGGGCGCATCCGACTATGCTACGAAACCCAGCAACACCGGCAGTCCCGCCGCGGCGATTGAGGCGATTCGCGCCGAGCTCCTCCCAAAAATCAAGGCACTGTGCACCCGGCCGGTCGCCAAACTCAAGCCCTTGCCTCCGCCTCGTGTGGCGGTATCGGCGCGCAGACCTGCCCACCGGCGCATCGAAATTGTAACCATCGGCACCTCCACCGGAGGTCCCAATGCACTGGCGGAGGTGCTGCCACAAATTCCCCAGGACTTCCCTGTCCCCATTGTCGTGGTGCAGCACATGCCGCCCATATTTACGCGCCTGCTGGCGGAACGGCTGGCCTCCCACTCAGCAATTCCAGTGCACGAAGGAAGTGCGGGAGTCTTGCTCTGTGCGGGACAAGCCTGGATCGCGCCTGGGAACTTTCACATGACGGTAAAAAGCGCTGCCGCAGGCTCCCGTCTAGGCCTGAATCAGGATGCGCCCGAGAACTCCTGCCGGCCGTCCGTCGACGTGCTATTTCGCTCGGTGGCTGAGGTCTATGGGGCAAGCGCTCTGGCCGTGGTGATGACCGGCATGGGCTCGGACGGAGTGCTCGGAGCGCAGCAAATTCACGAGAGGGGTGGTGAGGTCATCGTTCAAGACGAAGCGTCTGCTGTGGTGTGGGGAATGCCCGGTCTCGTCTATGCCGCGGGACAGGCCGATGCCGTTTATCCCCTGAATCAGCTGGGACAGGAGATCACGCGGCGCGTGTTACAGAGCCATGCATCTGGCGCTGCCTCCACCGAGAACCATCCCGTCATCCTGGAGCCTCGAGCAAAATGATAACCGGCACCCAAATCGCTACGACTGCGCCGTCCCCCTCAAAAGGTGGCGAACCCGTGGACCCCATCTTCCGGCAAATTCGCGACCTGGTGTACAAGGTGTGCGGCATTTTTCAGCTTGAGGAAAAACTCTATCTGATGGCGGATGCCTGCGGGCGGCGGATGAAACAGCTAGGAGTCCGCACTCCACGCGAGTATTGGGATCTTCTGACCGTGCACACGAACCGGGTGACGGAAATGCGGCAGTTGCTCAACGAAGTCACGATTGGAGAAACCTGCCTGTTCCGAAGCCTGCCTCAGCTCGACGCACTGCGCAAAGTAATCCTGCCCGAACTGGTAGAGGATAAAAGCAAGCAGATCGTAAAGAGGCTGCGCATCTGGAGTGCGGGCTGCTCCACCGGGGAAGAGTCCTATACGCTGGCGATGAACATGATCGAGGAAAGCGATCGTCTGCTGAAAGGCTGGAGAGTGGAAATCCTCGCCACCGATCTGAATGACCGCTCCGTCGAAACCGCCAAAGCCGGCATTTATGGCGACTATGCCCTGCGTTCCACGACAGACTATTTCAAGGGCAAATATTTCTCACCGGTCGACGAGAAGAAGCTTCAGGTGCGTCCGGAGGTGAAGAAGCTGATCACTTTCAGCCGGCTGAACCTGCAGGATGACTCCCAAATGCTCTTCATGAAAGGCATGGACCTGATTTTCTGCTGCAACGTGCTGATTTATTTCGATGGCCCCTCGAAGGCCAAGGTGATCGACCACTACTACAGCAACCTTAACTCCGGCGGCTATTTTTTTCTCGGGACCTCCGAATCGCTGTTCAAGTTGAACGACAAGTTTCATCTCGTCCATTTTCCCGGCACGATTGCGTACTGGAAACCATCCCTCAAGAGTGGCAAGCTATGACAACCTCCTTCGCTGCAACCATCCGAGAGCGCGTGGCGCGCATCGAGACCATGCCTTCCGTTCCGGCCGTTTTTATACCTTTACTGGATCTGCTGAACTTGGCCCCTGAGCGCGTCAAACTGGATGAGGTGGTGAGGTTAGTGTCTTATGACAACACCATCGCCGCGCAATGCCTGCGCATGGCCAGTTCGCCCTTATTCGGGCTGGCGAAGTCGCCGGATTCTATTAAGGGCGCGGTGATCGCCCTGGGGTTGCGCAAGGTCCAAACCATTCTCCTCACTTGTTGCCTGGGCAATGCCTTTCCCACAAAGAACTGGGCTGTAGACCCTACGGTCTTTTGGAGGCATTCGCTGGGTTGCGCCATGGTATCGAGGAAATTCAGCGACAAACTAGGCGCGGCCGATGGCGACAAGGCATACATGGCGGGGCTGCTGCACGATATTGGACTTCTGGTAAGCTGCATCGCCTTTCCCAAAGAGCTGGGCACGGCGTTCGCGCTGGCCACTCAGGAACAGATTCCTATCGACGAGGCGGAGCGCACGGCCATGGGATTCACCCACTGCGAGACGGGACGCGCACTGGCCGAAAAATGGCACCTCGCCGACGATATGGTTCAGGTGATCGCCCATCACCATGCCCCGGAGCAGAGTGAAGCGGCGCAACCACTGGTGGCGCTGGTGCACTTGAGCGATCTGCTTTGCCGCATGCGCGGCATGGGTTACGGCTACTATGAACGGCGCAGAGTGGATTGGGTTGGTGACCCAGCGTGGGCCATCCTCCTGAAGGAACACCGCGAACTTGATGGTGTGGACTTGGTGCGGTTCACGTTTGAACTGGACGAAGCCATCGAAGAAGTCTTTGGGCTGGTATCCACCATCTTTGGGGGAGCCCCGGTGCGAAACTAGAAATCAGTGCGAAACTAGAAATCAAACGCGCCGGGGACACGGAATACCGTCGCCGGTCCATGCGAACCAGTGCCAAACTGTTTTCAAAACTGGACGTCTAGCTGTGGATTTGAAGGCACACGAGGAGAGGCATATTTTCAAACAACAGGCCAACCTCCAAGTATGGGGTCTCTGTCACGGAATGAATATTGTAGTCGTTGCCTGTGATGACTGAGGGCGGGGAGAGCATGCAACCATCGCTCAGGCCGGCAATCTTGTTCTTGAAGTTTCCCGCCGCCATATTGCACACTTCGCCGAGCGCGTCCGCGACCTCCGGGCCGACTTTGTCGAGTTCAATACCCAGCATCTTGGAAGCCATGAGGGCGGCTGCCTTGTCATCACACCCAATACTCAACACGCCGCTCAGAGCACCTGCAAGCCCCACCATGCCCGTAATGTTCACGGACGCCTCGGTCATCGGCGTTGTAGGCTTCACCAGTTGGCAGCCCAGCATGAGTTCAAAGACTTCCCGCGTTGCCAGTTCAAGCAGCGGAATCCAGTCCTGGTGGGGGTGACTGGGAGTGGGAGACTGATCTACAGGCGTCATAGTTTTCCTGCCAATATGGGGATGACGTGCTCTTTCACCTGATCCGCGGTGAACGGCTTGCGGATGTAGCCGCGAGCGCCACAGGCCAGAGCCTGCACTACGTGGGCTTCGCTCCCCTCGGTTGTGATCATGACAATGGGCGTGCCCGTCGCGTTCTCGACCGTGGCCAGCTGCTTGATGAACTCCAATCCGTCCATGACTGGCATGTTGATGTCACAGAGGATGAGATCGACCCGGTTCGCCTGGAGGACACCCAGCGCCTCGGCCCCGTTCCCAGCCTCAAATACCTGGGACATCTCGATGCCCGCCTGGCGCAGGGAGCGGTCCACGATCTTTCGCATGACGGAGGAGTCGTCGACGATGAGAGTTCGGATGGACATAAGGCTGTACTCATCTCCAATCGGGAGAAACACGCAACGCTTCTCGCGTGTACGTTAGCTTTTTCATACATCGGCCGCGCACGACAGAACTTTAGGATCGTGGAGCGGTACGACCCCACAGGATCCCCACGGAGATCCCCGACGACGGGCAAAATCGACCCTTTGAATTGGCATCGGTCAGTGCTGGGAATCGTGAGCACCGTGGGAGCTGGAAATCGACGTTAACGCATGCCTGATAGTGAGGCTCGGAGTGGTGAGCGCGGTAGGAATCGAACCTACAACCTACTGATTAAGAGTTATGGTTCTCGATTCGGCTACAGCGTTACCAACTGCAGTCGCCACAATAACTTAACGATCAAAAGACCCGCATGGACGGCTTCCGAAAACGTTGGAAAAGTTGAAGAAATCGAACCGTGTCTAACTGTAAAGGACACAAAAAAGACACAGGACACCAGAGCCAGGTCTGTGGCATCGCCGTGAAAGGGAGCTGGGCTCCCGTAACTGTTAGAAAACACTCGGCACGGATGGCTCCGAAAATGCCGTAAAGCACCCTTGGAAACTCGTATTGAACCTTTATTGAACCTTTGCGAACGTTGACAGAGTGACGAACCGTCCCACACCCTCTTACGAAGGTGCAGCGCGATCCTACAATGTATTCAGCCAGCCTAAGTGCGCTTTCACTAGCACCGCTGTCTCGTGCGCAAATCGTTTGTAGGGCGTTGACCCATCTTCAGCTTCCTGTGCAAAAAGTCCCTCGTCGTTGTTATGAATCTGCTTCATGTCCGAGATATAGTACGAGTCGAACTCCGCTGGTGGTACTGCTTTCAGCTTCGCCAGTCGTTGCGAAAACTCCGCATTCAGCCCCGGCGCAATCGACACGTCCGTCATTCCCGCAATGCGTTTCAGTTCGCGATTCACACCTTCATGGTCGTGGGACTCCAGCACCCCAAAGTCTCTCACGGCCGGAACACTTCCTTGCATGGCGGCCACTCTGCCCGCCTCCACCTCATATAGGCCGCCCTGCGACACCTTCGCCACGAACGCCTGGTCCGCCTGTGACGCCGGTTCAGCCGCCAGAAGCATCGTCCCGCACATCAGGCCCACCATCATCGCTGCCACACTTATCTTGGTCGCCATCGATTGCTGCATCTCTATCTCCTTAAGCATTCGTCCGGTGCGATTTATCCTTTGATGCCGAATGCCTCGCTCGCGTTCACACGTATTTCTAATGGCAGTCTCGAACGCCCTGCCTCCATCCTGTTTTGCTTTATAGGTGGCATCGTTCAACTGTTGAAGGCAACAGCATCACCACAACAGAGGAGTTTGCCCGATATGTGGAACAGGCAGATAAGGGGAGCAACGTTAGAGATGCGGGTTGCGTGTGAGGATGGAATATCTATTCTTCACCGCCAACAAGCGAAGCACTTCCGCAGGATCCGGCGGTACCATCGAAGCTGGGGTTTCTGGTTAACCGCTCGCTACCAACGGAAGAGATTTAAATCGATTCGCTTCCCCTACATCTTCGCCCCAATTTCAGCTGCGTGCTGAGATTTGCGGGAAGCAAGAAAAGTCACGAGGTAATCGAGTTCCTGACCGCCGAGCGTACTTCCGAAAGCGGGCATGTTGGTCCCGCCGTTCAAGATGCGGATGATGGTTTGCTCTTTGGAGAGCCTGTCTCCAACCTCGGTGAGGTCGGGGCCGCGATGGCCGCCGTATCCAGAAACGGCGTGGCAGTACTCACAGCCCTTGGAGTGAAACAGTTGTGCGCCTTCATAGACCGGTCCGCTCGTGGCGCCTACGACGGTCTCGGGCAGAGGGATTGCGGTGAAATCGGGAGACCAGGGCGAGCGGCGTCCTTGGATCCAAAGGGTGGCAATCAGCATCCAGCACGCGAGCACCATAGCGATCGCCCACGGACGACGCGACGCGCTGCGTTCACCTTTGTTGGCAATCAGTGGAGGTAGCACCAGGAACATCACAAAAATCAGGGGCCCGAGTACGATGACGTAGTTTTCCAGGCGAGCAGGAATCAGAGCCAGGAGGGCGAAGTACCAGAGCAAGTACCAATCCGGCCTTGGCTGGGCAACGAGGATGGTCGGATCGGGCGGTTTAGCTAGCTGCGGCGCACCTACAGCCCAAGCCAACACCAAAAGAACCGCGACCATGGCCACGCCGAAGACCACGTCGCGCCAGACGGCGTCGGGCCAAAACGGACGGCCTTCCCGCTGCAACATATCTTCATACCATCTGCGATAGGTCTTTGGATCGACGGGACGGCCTTTCTGCGGTGGTTCGGAAATTCCGTTACGAATGACGAGGTACAAGTGCACGCCAATCGAGCCAAAAATCAGCATCGGGATAAAGAAGACATGAAAGGCATAAAATCGGCTGAGAGTTGCGCCCCCGACGTTGTTGCCGGCGAGGATAAAATGTGCCAGAGTCTTGCCAACGAGCGGCACACGTCCCGCTTGCTCTGCGGCAATGTACACCGACCAAAAGGCGATCTGATCCCAGCGCAAGAGTTGTCCGGTAAAACCCATTCCGACGATCAACAAAAGCAAGGCTGAGCCGCTGAGCCAACTCATCTCCCTGGGATACTTGTAGGCGGCCATCAGGAACGTTCTGGTGACGTGTATCCCGACAAACAGGACCATTGCGGATGCGCCGAAATAGTGCAAGCCACGCAACAGGTGGCCCAAAGTCGCCCCATGGTTAATGAACTGAAGAGTCTGGTAGGCGTCGGCGGTAGATGGAACGTAGATCGTGGCCAGGGCGATCCCGGTAGCAACTTGGACGATAAACGCAACCAGAGTGGCGCTGCCGAAGACATACCACCAACCGGTGTTTGGGGGGACCAGGTGACCGGCTGTGGCTTTCCAGACAGCCGAAGCGCCGGTTCGGTCATCGAACCATAACCAAAGTTTTCTGAGTGTCTGCATTATGTGCGTGGCTACGTGATCGGCGCCGCGCTCGTAAGTATTTCCACGTTTCCGCTCTGAATGCGTACTGGGTACTTTGTCAGGCCTCGAGGCGGGGGGCCCGCGGCGACCTGACCATTCTTGTAATACACACCTCCATGACAGGGGCACATGAAGAGCTGCGCATTGGCTTCCCAACGCACGGGACATCCCAAGTGGCTGCAATTCACGGAAAAGGCCACAAACTTGTCGCCCTGCTGGCGGGAGAGCCATGCGGCCGTCTTTTGCGTGAGGCCTGCCCACGGAAGCGCTGAGCTGTCCTCGAAAGTCACTTCGACAATATCGCCTTCCTTGAAATCACCGAGGGCTCCGACTGGCCGCCAAATCCGCGGCACCTCTCGCAGCAGAGGTAAAATCAGAAATCCGATTACCGGGACTCCAACCAGAATGGCCGCCACGCCACTCAGGGCGAGGCTTAACCGATTGAGAAAGCGACGCCGGTCTAGCTCCTGCGTTGGTTCTTGTATAGCAACAGCTGCTTTCGTATCTGGCGTTTCGTCATTGACGCTCATGGCGAAGTTCTCCGATCCAGCCTACTAAAGACACCGTAAGAAGAACGAACCCTAACAGAGAAATGAGGTACGAGGTTAGCAATCCCCAAAGAAGGCAAACGACGGCCAATGCCATGACAGCCGGACTGTAAGTGGCCCGCGGAATAATTTGCGATCGCGGCGCGGTCCACACCGCCGATGCGGACGCACTTCTTGTTTGCTCCAGGGTCTCGTCATTTGTCATGTGTGTACTCCAATGGCTGTCGTAGTAATAAAAGTCAGTGCCGGGCTTGGGTTTCTGCTAGCGATAGGAATGGAATACCAGCGAATCATCGTGGCAATGATGAAGCCCAAGTAGATCAAGCAAACTGGCACCCACATCAGGAGTCCACCTAGCTGTTGATCGACTCCGGGAGTCAGTCCCCACTGGTTGCGGAGAAGCGGAAGAATGCCAAGGGAGTCGGACGGCTGCAGATAAGCTGGATAGGTTCCGACCGGGGCAAAAGTGATCAAAATAGCGAGAACAGTGTGGGCCCCGCAGGCGCTAAACAGGTAAATGACTGCAGCAAGCGGTGACAGGTGCGACTCTTCTACCGGGCTTAGCACAGGCCACCAAAAGATTGTGGCCGTGACCAGGAACATCATATGCTCGGCAATGTGGATGGCCTCATGGGAAAGTGCAGTGTTGTACAGCGGAGGCCAGTGCCAGATCCACATACTGCCCACACCAAGAACCCATGCAAGTAAGGGTTTGGTGAATAGGCGTTCCGCCTTTTTGAGCAGGGGGTACCGGAGGAGCCGGTCGGCGAGCCCTTTCGGGATACCCATAATCAACAATGGTGGAACAACGAGAATGAGAAGTATGTGCTGTACCATATGTGCGCTGAAGAGGTATCCATCGGCGAGCGTGTCTATGGGGGAAACGAGCGCGAGGAGCAAGGAAAGAACTCCGGCGACAAAACAGAGTGACCTCGACTGAAAGCGGAATCGAAGAGCGGCCAGATACAACAGCAGGAGCAAAGCGCAGCCTACGACGACCGATGGCTCCCAATCCCAACCCGACACAAATAACTGCCAAGTAGTCATATCGAAACCCTAGAAAAGCGCCCACACGTAAACGACGAAAAAAATCACCACCCAGATCCAGTCCACGAAATGCCAGTAGAGCGCGACCGCTCGAATTGCGTTGGACCGCCCAGTTTTAAAATCTCCACCCATGGCTAACGCGAACACGATGCAAAGGGCGAGTAATCCGAGCAGAACGTGCAGCCCGTGAAATCCGGTCAGCGTGAAGAACGAAGTACCGAAGACGTTCCGGCTCACGGTCACGCCAGCTCGATACAAATTGAAATATTCCCGCCCCTGGCCGACGAGGAAAATGGCGCCCAGAAGAATTGTTGTGAGAAGCCAGCCTGAAAAGGCCCGGCGGCGACCGCTGCTTAACTTTCGCTCCGCCGCGCTTACCGTGAAACTGCTGGCGAGCAGAAATACGCTGTAGATCCCTGTCTTGAGAGGATTCAAGCTGCTGCTCGCGTTAGGACCTGATGTCATCGAGCCGTGAAAATACACATAGGCAATAATCAAGAAAGCGAAGAACGCACCCTCGGAGATCAAGAATAAAGTAACGGCGAACTGATATGTGTCGACCGTCACAAAGCGCTCTACTGTGCTTTCAGCGTCCATGTTTCCAGTCCGGATCTTCCGGATGCGCAAGATCCCAAAGCGGGCGGCGGCTGCGTATCGGGGGCAAAAGATCAAAATTGTGTTCCGGAGGAGGCGAGGTGGTCGCCCATTCCAGTGTCCAGGCGTCCCAGGGGTTGTTTCCCGCAGGCTCTCCAGCAACGAAACTGACAATCAAGTTCCACAAGAAGATGGCCACTGCGATCCCCATGATTACTGCCCCAATCGTGGAAGTCATATTAAGAGCCGCCCATCCCGGCAAGTCCGGATAGGTAAATACTCGACGCGGCATGCCGATCAGACCCATGAAATGTTGCACCATGAAGGTCATGTTGAAACCCACGAGCATCAACCAGAAATGTATTTTCCCAAGTCTCTCCGAGAGCATCCGGCCACTTATTTTTGGAAACCAGTAGTAGACGCCGGCAAAGATTGCGAAAACCGTGCCTCCAAACAGGACGTAATGAAGGTGCGCCACCAGATAATAGGTGTCCGTCACCTGCCAATCGATCGGGAACGCTGCGAAGGAAATTCCGCTCAGACCTCCGATGGTGAACATGACCAGAAAACCGGTGGCGAAAAGCATCGAAGTTGTAAATCGGATCGATCCGCCCCACATCGTCGCAATCCAATTGAAGATCTTCACCCCGGTGGGCACAGCAATCAGCATGCTTCCTATGGCAAACACCACATCGATCGAATGCCCCAACCCGACCGCGAACATATGGTGCGCCCACACCAGAAAACTCAAGACCGCGATGGCCACGGTGGACGCGGCCACGAATTCATAGCCGTAGATCACCTTGCGGGAAAATACGGGAATTACTTCTGAAATCATTCCGAAGGCGGGGAGCACGACGATGTAAACCTCGGGATGACCAAAAGCCCAGAAAAAATGTTGCCAGAGAAGTGCTGAGCCTCCGCTGTCGCTTACGAAGAAGTGTCCATTCATCAAACGATCGATCAGCAACATGGAGAGCGAAGCATTGAGGGCAGGCAGGGCCAGAAGAATGAGCACCTGCGTGACCAGGACCATCCACACAAATAAAGGAAGGCGCCGTATCGTTAAACCGACGGCGCGAAACCCGGCGATGGTAACAATCAGGTTGATGGCGGCGGCGATGGAACCCATTCCCAACACGAAAAGACCAATCGCGTAATAGTCCACTCCTGTCGTTGACGAGTACGGTTGTTCGCTAAGCGGGGCGTAGCTGAACCATCCCGCTGCAGGGGCTCCGCCGGCAATAAAGCTGAAGTAGAGGAACAGGCCTCCAAAGGCCAGCAGCCAGAAGCTGAATGCGTTCAGCCGAGGAAACGCCACGTCCTTCGCTCCGATCATGAGTGGCACCAGATAATTGGCCATGCCTGTAAGGGCTGGCATGGCGACGAGAAAAATCATCGTTGTGCCGTGCATGGTGAAGATCTGGTTGTACTCTCCGGGCGAGAGAAAGCTGTTGTTTGGGCGTGCGAGCTGGATCCGCATCAGGAGCGCTTCAATGCCTCCCACTCCAAAGAAAACCAGGCTCGTGAGTAGATATAGGATGCCAATTCTCTTGTGGTCAACGGTCGCTAGCCAGCCAAGAAGCCCCGCCTTCTCATGCTCGACTGTCGCACCTGCGTGGTCAGCGGTGGCCGGCATTGGCGGCATGTAGGGAACATCGCTCATTGCAGCGTCTCCAAATAGGCGGTGAGTTGGCGAACCTGCGGATCCGTGAGCTGGAAATTCGGCATATGCGAATCTGGCTTAACCGCCTGCGGGTCCGTCAACCAAAGGGCAAGGTTCGTGGGAGTATTTTGGAAACGCCCGGCTGCCAGCGTTAGGCGGCCGCCTATGTGCGTCAGATCGGGTCCTATCTTGCCTTGAGCCGAAGTACCTGCGATGGTGTGACAGTTGCCGCAGGTCAATTGCTGGAATAGTTCGGCTCCTTGAGCGGCATCGCCTCCTGAGGGCAGCTTCGATGGCACTTCGAGCTGGCGCTGAGCCCAGTGCTCGAAATCGGGCTCTGCCTCTGCAATTACGCCAATACGCATCCAGGCATGCTCGGCGCCGCAATACTCGGCGCATGTTCCTGGGTAGAAACCAGGAGAATCTGCTTCGAGCCACAGAAAATTTGGGTGCCCAGGTACTGCGTCCATTTTGCGTCCCAGTTGCGGCACCCACCAGTCATGAATTACGTCAGCCGATTCGAGCCGCACGAATAATCGCTTGCCAACAGGCAGGTGTATTTCGTTCGCGGCGGTGACGCCCGAGTCCATATACCGAGCCTCCCACCACCATTGATGCGCAACGATGACGAGGTTAGGTTGCTGGTTTGCCGAGAATTCCGGATCCGACTCCTTCATCGCGCGGATAGTGGCCGCAAAGATGAATACGAGAATCACGACGGGACCGACGGTCCAAAGAATCTCCAACGACGTTCTGCCGAATTCTTGTCGTGGAAACTGGTTTGCCGCTCTATCTCGGTAGCGGAAGCTGACGTACACGACGAGCACCGTAACCAACAAAAAAATCGCGGCCATCACAATTCCCACGATGAGGAACAAGTGGGAAATGGGCTGCGCCAGGACCGAATCCCGTAAGAGACTTGAATCCGTTTGCATCGCGGTTCTCACAAAGCTGATCTAGGGTTGCGAATGCTCAAGTTTAAGACTGCGACCGCAACTAACGACGGTTCCATCAACGCGGTAGTGATGTAGGTCGAATTTTCCCCAACGTATCACCGTAGGCAAACTTACCAGATTGATCTGTATTGCTCAATCTGCATTCCAGCTTTAACCCAGTCTGATGTTGACTTTGAAGGAGGAAAGAGTGTCGAACTCTCTTCAGGACGAGTGTTTGCCGCGCGAAACGGAGCGTCTGTAGGAAACGCTGTTTCGTTTTTTCCAAAGTCGAGATCCGCCGAGGAACGCGTTAGAGTTCTCGCCTAAACAAGCTTTGGCGGGAAGCGTCTTGAGCAACTGGGCATTGCCTCCGCCGAGCACGACGTAGTCGGCCTGTAGTGCCATCCTCAGCCGCTTCACAACATCAGCCACATAGTGACGCCATTTTTTCTTTCCCAGGCGCTTTAAGCCCCGCAAAACCCACATAGTCCTCAAAGGTTCGCTCTTTTCTGTAAGGCAGGTGTGCCAGTTCCATGGATTCGAGCACTCCATCGACGATCAGTGCCGACCCCAGCCCGGTGCCCAAACCCAGGAAAGAGCATGCGCCCTCCTTCATAGCTCCCGAGAGCCTGCATGGCCGCGTCGTTGACAATCTTAACCGACGGCCGAATGCCCGGCTGAAATCGAAGCCCACCCAACCACCCCCGAGATGGTACGGCTCGCTGACAGGTCGCCCGTGAACAACGGCGCCGGGATAGCCAATCGAAACGGCCGAATACTTCCACCCAGTTGCCGCCTTTTTCACGTCTGCGACCATTTTTTTTGCAGTCATTTTCGGCCCGGAAAGAATCTTCACAGGCGCCTTGTGCCCCGGACGATGCACCTTCACGTGGGTGCCTCCGACATCAATGACCAGAATCTTCATGGCACCTAGCTATTACGATGCAGATCCGCGGTACTCAAGAAAAATACAACGGATCCGAGTTGAGGTTCGTCACTGTTATCTGTTATGCAGCCTTTTCTACGTGTCCCCCGAACTCATGCCGCATTGCGGACAGAACTCGATCGGCGAAATCCGCATTGCCGCGGGAACTAAATCGTTCATAAAGTGCGACACTCAAAACAGACGCAGGGACCGCTTCATCAATCGCGGCCTTGATTGTCCAGCGTCCCTCACCCGAATCCGATACGCGTCCCGCATAGCTTTTGAGACTCGGCTCTTTCAACAACTCAGTTGCGGTGAGATCCAGCAGCCACGAAGCAATCACGCTACCTCGGCGCCAGACCTCCGCGACGTCGGGTAAACAAAGCTCATATTGATAGAGTTCGGGTTGCCGCAATGGTGTGGTCTCTGCATCGGTCTCAAGCTTTGTTTTGCCGGCATCGGCATGCTTAAGGATGTTCAAACCCTCTGCGTAAGCCGCCATAATCCCGTACTCGATTCCGTTGTGGACCATCTTGACGAAATGGCCAGCGCCACTGGGTCCGCAATGCAAATAGCCCTGCTCAGCCGTGCCGCCGGTCTTCTCGCGACCCGGTGTGCGCGTTGCCGTTCCAATGCCGGGAGCGATAGTGGCGAAAATTGGGTCAAGATGCTGGACGATATTCTGTTCGCCGCCGATCATGAGACAGTACCCGCGTTCAGAACCCCACACTCCCCCGCTGGTCCCAGCGTCGATATAGTGAATACCTTTGGGCCTGAGTTCATTGGCACGGCGGATGTCATCAATATAGTGAGAGTTACCTCCGTCGATGATGATGTCTCCTTTCTGCATGTGAGCAGTAAGGTCATCGAGGGTCTTATCGACGGCGCCAGCAGGCACCATCAACCAGGCCGCACGCGGTGCCTTTAATTTGGAGACGAAATCCTCGATCGACTTGGCTCCGGTTGCACCGTGGTCGGCTAACTTGCGTACACTCGCTGGGTTCAAATCGAACACAACACATTCGTGCCCGCCCTTCATCAGGCGTTGCACCATATTGGCGCCCATTCTTCCTAGTCCAATCATTCCAAGCTGCATGTCCGTTCTCCAATCACGTGTCGAAATAACGTCCGAGCTGTTTTGAATTCAGATTTAGGCCGCAACTACATTGGTGTGTGTCTGGTTGATGCCCACTTCATAGTTGTGTCCTTCCCAGCGATTGCTGCCGGTCCAGGAACGTGAATTGCAAGGGAGCACTCTGATCGTCATGGATGGCGATATCGGCAAATTCAATTCCGATTCCGGTGGATGTTGACGGCGTGTCGCTCGCCGAAGCCCATCCGTTATTGGTCCAATGAACCGGAATGACTCTGGCGCCTGGATTCGTAATACCTGCCCTGCGGTCACTTCTCTTGTCACCAGCGATTGCTCGAGAGCCGGCGAAGTCAACCTTTCCCGCAGTCGCGAGTTCACGGTTGGCATTGCATTTGGTGACAGTCTTCATGGCGCAGTCCTTGTGAAGATCCTGCCATCCATCGCTATGTCCGACGTAAACCGAACGAAGTCTTGTTGAAGTCGACATTGGCCCCCATGGCAAGAAATGTGCCATTTTTCCACGCTATTAAGACGTTCTTACCAGCTGTCTTGAACCGGCGAGCTGAATTTCCGTAGCCGCCGATATCCAGGTGAGGGGCGAGGAGCGCATAGACTCGCAATTTCTTAAGAAATTCAGGATCGCCTTCAAACCGGGAATTAATAAGGACACACGATTGGTCGGGGTCGGAGATGATCTCCTTCACCAGTTGATATCGGTGATCGCGGTCGGAGCTAGTGACTCTGTATCCCAGCGTATCTACCGCGATGCATTGAATCTCGTGGTCGAGATCGCACCGTTCCTCGTGAAAGAAACTCTCGCCATCCGTGATCAGGAACTGCATATCCCTTCAAAATCCGTGTGTGGCGTACTCATGAGACCACTCCCTGCCATCTCCCGCGGCTCGCCTAAAACACGGACGTCATTCTTGGGGAAACCCGTGGCTTCGAGATCGCGAACGACTTGGTCGGCCAATCCTGAATTCGCAAACAAACCAACCGCAGTTTTTTCCATATTGACCTCCACTAATCTGATTTTTCACCGAAGTCATTAAACCCGCCGGGGCAATGCCCGCGGGATTGTCTTGTTGCTACGTCGCCCACTTTCGTATGGAGCGACGCAAGTTCGCTGCGCGCAACCGTTTGCCACTTTGCCACGGAACGGCTACACCGTCATCAGCGAAGCCCTTTCGAGTTGACGACAGAACGAGGATTGGGTTCTTGCTCCGATGAGCAAGCCCCCAACCCTTCACCAGTGCGGTCAGACGGCAAAAATGTTTTGCCCTCTCGGGGTCAAACTCGCTGCACCCCGCCGTTGAGATATGAGCAACTTCGGTCGCCATCGCAAGGAGACCACTATCGAGCGTTGGCTTCGTGGACGTATCCGCCAAGTTCGTGCAGCAGCGCTTGCGCCGACTCAGGAACAGCAATCTTGCCGTCAAGAATTTCGTGGCGGTTCACGTCGTCGCCATACATGGCTTTGTCTCCACTTTTGTCGGCTTGCACTACGGCGCCATTGAGGCTCACCCCGATGAAAACGCCTTTGGAACGCGAATAAGACAGAATCTCCGCGCTCAGTTTAAGGTCGGTGCCAGCAGCGGCGTTCCGGCCCACCGGCCCGGCTGCTATCGAAGCGTCAGCCCCAAGTTTGAATTTGTCACTGAGCAGACTGTGCAAGGCGTGATCGTTCATAAAGAGCATCACCAGGTCGGTCGAAGAGCCCCCGATTTGATAGCCCACACTCCCGCCATCAACAGCGATAAACATCGGAGCGCTCCAGCCATGCTCGGTGCGACAGGTTGCCAGTCCCCGGCCGTAGCTTCCGCCGAATACAAAAGCGAATTTCTTGTCACCTGGAATGATGGCGATACACTTCGCCGATTCCAGAAGATCCGAAGGGATGCCCTGATCGGGGGTGTTCATGATCTCCTGGAAGACCTGGGCAGCCTTCTGGGTGCGACTGACATCATCCTCGCGATCCGAGGCGACAGCAGTTAGAGTTACGAGCAGAGTTAGCGTTGTGACGATCAGAGTGCGTTTCAACATTTGTTATCCTCCTCCACAGTTTCGACCCGTTACGGTGAACGGCTGCCAATAGCTTGAGGCCGCCAAGGTATAAGTTTTCGGCGCAAATCAATGCGATATGCGGGACGAACTGTTGCTTCTCCTACCTTGATCAAGAAGCCGCTGATCCAAGATGGCATCTTAAATACTGAGTGAAAGGATTTCTGGTCAATAGGAAACACATTTCGAATTAAGGGCCAGAGACCTGCTTCGGTAGGTTTGCGGGAAAGTCCGAGCGGAGGGAACATGCCCGCTGCTGATCTCTCAAGCTACGCACTTCTAAGAACTGATGTCACCGACCTCCACCGGACCCTTCTGAACAATTTAGAGGGATAGCGTCTGCGATGACGCACTCATACGCTGGGGATGCTTCGCTGTCGAAGCGATGCGGCGTCGGCTCATGAGCAGACGCCGCTCGCATAATCCGTCTGACTATTTCTTCGCAGATGCTGAAGTAGTCGCTGCCTTGGACGTTTCGCCTGCAGCCTTCTTCGGTGCAGAGTCAAAGTCCGACACGTCGAAGCGGAAACCATCCTCGACGCCTTTCAATGCCTGGTTGGCCTCGTAATACTTCCCTGCTTCGATAAGCCTCGCCGCTTCCTTGATCCCGCTCGTAGTCTTATCGAGGGGCGCCACTTCCATTACGAAACTAACGTCGATGTTAGCCAGTTTGAGGGTATCCATTGCCTGCTTGTGCTCGCCTTTTTTGAGCAGTTCGTTGGCCTTGGCGACGCCGGCGGATTTTTCAGGTGTTTCAATGTAGTCTTCACCAAGTGTCAACGAACCGTCCACAGGAATCCAGATCGTTGGTGTGGTGCTTGCCGTCGCGCCGGATCCACGCTGCGTCATGCCCGATGGAGCTTTCAGATCTGATTCTGCCTTGGTGAAGGCAGTATCATCGGTCTTAGCCTTCTCTAAAGCTGTTTCTGCTTCATTGGTAAATGTTTTGGCCTCGGTAGGCTGCCCGTTGAATATCGCAAGGCGGGCCAGACTGACATCGCGCATCGCCTTGTATCCGTCTTTGGACAGCTTCCCCATATCCTGGTCGGCGGCAGTTTGCGTGGAAGGCTTATCTTTATTTTCATCTTTATCTTTGTCCTGAGCGAACGCGGTCAGCCCAGCCAATGTAATTGCGAGAGCAACTGCGCATGTACTGATCTTGTTCATAGTCAATTCTCCTTAACCTGGTGTCGTCTTGCCAGCATGATGAAGACGAGTACGTCTCGGGACAGCAAACTGGCCACCTTCGACAAGTGTCTTACTGGAAATCTTCAAATCGGAATTTCCGTTTTGGCTCCCAGCAGCCCTACTCGATACTTAAGTTTCCGTTCTTGAAACCCGAAGTACCAATAAGAACATCCTGAGCGGCGACATATCTGTTCAAAGTTGCACATCTTGCAAGAAATCAATTCCAAGCCCGGATTTGCAGATCGCGAAGTTCCACCTCGGACGATCCTCCACCTCTTGCGTCCTTTCCGATGGATTCATTCGAGATCTAAACCGAGTTGCCAGGTTTGCCTTCCTTGCCGAAACGGGGAGCAGCAAAACGGATAGTCGGCGCCGAGAAATAGGCGACGTACATGTCGGAACATTCAACTTCCCGACGAACCGATTCCATTACGATGCACAGGGAATTCTTAAAACTTCTCTGCCTCCGTTCTCACACGCTCAGCACTGGGATGTGCGACTCGCGAATGATCCCGTAGCCACTGTGGTTGGCTCCCAAATGACCGCCAGGTGGAAAGTGCCCGATGACGAGGAGGTCACCCTTGGATTGCTCTGCAGCTCGATTCAACAGCTGATGTACATCGCCGCTATCAATGATTACCTCGGCTTTGGTGCCCACATCCTGCTGAAGCTTGGCTATCTCCTTGGCGGCATAGCCGACAAGTTCCTCTTTCCACTCAGGAAGGATACTGGGCCCTCCAGGGCCGTAAATCTCCACCCCGGCGGTGATGTGAACGAGCGTAAGCCGCGCCTCAAACTCAGCGGCTATCTGCGCGGCCTGTGCCACGGTATTGCGGCTGTGGTGGCTCAAATCCACGGCGCAAAGAACGCTCCGGATGGCGAATTCGCCATCCGGCGCTTTTTCTGTGTAAGCGTCGGCCCAAACCGAACAATCGCTGTCGTGTAGCACTTTCGCCGCCACCGAGCCCAGCAGAAACCGGTAAAGCACTCCATGGCTATGCGTGGACATCATGATCAGCTTCACTTTTTCGTCGCGTGCTGTCTGCACGATCTCGCGGGCCGGATCGCCTTTGAGCAACAAGCGCTTAACGGCGATCCCATCGAGCTCCTGCGTCAGCGATTGGTCCAGGTCCTGCTGTGCCCGTTTGACGACTTCCCCATGCAAACCCCCGGTAAGTTCATACCCAAGCTCGATCATTCCGACTGGATAGCTCATTGACGCTACAACATGCAGCAATATGATTTCGGAATGGAAATGGCGAGCCAAAAACGCGGTCTGACGAACCACCCTCAGAGAGGTGATTGGAAGTTCAACCGGAAGAAGAATCTTATCCATTAACATTTCCATCATGGAAGTCTAATCTCTACCTTCTAGAACAATCCCTGCGAACGCTCAGGCGTGGCCATGCCACAGGCCGATGCGCTATTCATACTTAATTTAGTCGGCGGGTGCTGGGTGAGCATTATTGCTCAGACTCTATTAATTTTGATTTGCTAACGTTTGAATTATTCGGGCGCCAACGCTTCCAATAGCAGCGGACCCACGTGGACGGCCCGCCTCAAGCTGTCGCGTCGAGAGCGGGAACAGAGTGCATCATTTTGTTCTCTATGCGTTTAGCGAAAACAGGCTTCACGTAAACGTGATCAGATTCACTTGCCCGCGTACGAAAGCGAGGCTCCTACATGCTTTGGACGATTTAGTTGCTCTTCTGATTTTGTGGCTTCTGGGCCACGGTCTGCATTTCGGGAAAAGTCTTGATCAACGTGCTCTTGGTTGTCGCGTTGGCGGCCCTGGTCATTAAGCTGAACGGACCGCGAGCTACGGTTTGAGGAAAGGTAGTGCGAGTCCAGCACCGGAAAGCCGGTGCGGCCTCCTGGCGCTTTTCCTTAGTGTTGATGTCTTTCGACCCAGTCTATACGGTTAAGGAGTACGCAGTGTCCGCGCCTGACCTCTCCGTAAGTTCGACACAGAATACCCTGATCCGAAGCGAAGTGCGTCCCCTGGTGTTTGAAAAGAAACCCTCATCATTCTTGCAAGAGATTCCCGGTCAGTCGCTTCCATTACGGGTAGCGGTGATCGGGAACCACCTTCCTCGACAGTGTGGAATTGCCACCTTCACGACAGATTTGTGCGACTCTATCGCGGTTGCGTACGGAGCCCCTGGAGTGTTTGTGGTGGCCGTCAATGACGCTCAATCGCGGTACAGCTACCCTCCGCGGGTGCGATTCGAGATAACCGAGAGCGATCTCTCATCCTATCAAGCAGCCGCCGACTTTCTTAATTCCAGCAAAGTCGATCTTGTATGTTTGCAGCATGAGTACGGAATTTTTGGAGGGAAGTCCGGTAGCCATGTCTTGCGCCTGCTGCATCACCTCACAATGCCAGTGGTGACAACGCTGCATACGGTTCTTCGTAAACCAGACGTGGAACAATTAATTGTGATGCAAGAAATCGCAGCGCGCTCTGATCGACTCGTTGTCATGAGCGAGCACTCTTCTCAGCTTCTGCAAGATGTATTTAGAGTTCCGGCGGAAAAGATTGACCTGATTCCTCACGGCATCCCCGACTTGCCCTTTGCGGAATCGGATCTTTACAAAGATTCGTTTTTAGTCGGAAAAAACGTATTGCTCACTTTCGGCCTGTTGTCTCCAAATAAGGGATTCGAAAACGTGATTCAAGCCCTGCCGCGCATCTTGTCTCGGCACAGCAACGTTGTTTACATAATCGCGGGCGCTACTCACCCGCATGTTAGACGCCGCGAGGGCGATCGATATCGGCTCCAGTTGCAAGCCCTGGCCAAGAAGCTAGGAGTTGCGGACAACGTCGTCTTCCACAACCGGTTCGTCAGCCCTCAAGAGATGGCTGCGCTGGTTGCTTCGGCTGACATTTACGTCACGCCGTACCGATACGAGGCACAGGCCGTATCCGGAACACTCGCGTATGCCTTGGGCGCCGGGAAGGCGATCATCTCGACTCCGTACTGGCACGCCACCGAACTCTTGGCTGATGGGCGCGGAGCACTGGTTCCCTTCGAGAATCCAGCCGCGATCGCAGATACGGCAATCAGGCTGTTGGACAATGATGCGGCCCGCCACTCGATGCGCAAGCGTGCTTACCTCTATGCACGCCACACGGTCTGGGACCGGGTAGCACAGTCTTATATGCGGGTCTTCTTGCGAGCTCGCGCCAGTCGCATGCAAACGGCCCGCGGGGCGTCTCCCCTCCAGGCTGCAGAGAAAGATACGAGCCAACGCATAAATGTGTAGCCGCTTTGCCAGCGGCGGACTCCGGGGCGATATTCACGGCTTAAGATGGCAATCTTGTCGGGATGCCCTGGCGGACGGCGCGAAGAGTGTGGTGATGAGGTGAATCTGAATGTGGACCAGTTCTTCCGCATGAAGCAGGTGGAGGAATGAGATCTGCAGTTGGGTACGTACGACAGTTCCTTGGCATGTCCTTGTTGGGGGCGATGTCGGTCGCGACCTTTCCGTCATATCCGCGCGAGAACCTTTGTAAGCTGCCTGTGGCTGCAGTGCAGCTTAACTCGTCCCTTCAGGAGCAAACCAATACAGAGGACCTTTTTAGCAGGTTGAACGCGCGTCACCGTTGGCAAGAAGCTCGTCTAATTCGGCTCTCTGGAGTTCGCATCTACAAGCTAGAGAACGGCAAAGATAAACTTGTGGCCGAAGAAGCGGCAGGCGTGGAATATAGGGCGCCGGCAACAGAAACATTCACAATCACCTCAGGAAAAGGCTCGGGATTCGTGCGCCGCCGTCTATTCCGGCGCCTGATGAGGGTTGAAGAGAACTAAGGATACGAGTCAACAAAGACCCAGACAGCTTGATCACTCCGGAAAACTATGCCTTGGATTTAGTTGGTACGGATCGAATCGGCAATTCTGAGTGCTCAGTAGTCCACGCTGTTCCGAAGCGCAAAGAGATCGATCTCTTCGAAGGAAAGATCTGGATCGACAACCAGGACTTTGCGATCGTGAAGATCACCGGCCATCTCGCCAAAAGCCCGTCGTTTTGGATCAAGCAAGTAGATTTTGTGCGGGACTATCACAAGATTGACGGGTTCTGGCTTCTCTCGAGAGAAGAGGCGGTTTCAGCCATCAGAATATTCGGCAAGGAGACACTGACGGTCGATTACCAGAACTATACCGTCAATGGGCGGGAACAAGTCAGTCTTTTTTGACGAACGCGGTGCATACGCGTTACGTTGCTGGACATAATGATGAATAACAAGGCTGAAGCGTTAAGCCGGATTTACAATCGCGAACCGCCCGGGACGCTTATCACTGGTAGTGCTCCCTCTGGAGAGACTTCGACGTTCGCGTTTTCTCGATGCTTGTCGGCCAGCTCCGAGTCCGTTTGAGTGCCGCCGGGGACGCTTAGGACTGGCAGCGCTCCCTGTGGAGAGACCGAGGCGCCGCTTACCACCTGCGGGGCTGCTTTCGCGCGACGGTGATCCGGAATCTGTTTTGTTGTTTCTTTGGACATGTGTTTATGCTCTCCTGAATGGTTCTCTGAGCCTCTCATACAGGTTCGGTCACTTCCCTCAATAATACTGTGCAGTATGGCTCACTTCCTGAGCCGTCTGACCCCTAGCGACGACATCACTTCCGCAGATGCATGTCCCGCTTGTAATCCGTAAAGCGATTCCACAAGGCATTTCCCGAAAGACAGCAAACCCCAAAGAGCTTGGTCGCCCATCGAACACCCCGAAACGAAGCCCGGTCTCTTTGCCGTTGATTTCTAAATCAATGCATCTGTTTGCGCCTGTTCACAATTGACCAGATTCCTCGTCGCATTTTGCTTGATAGTGAAGGCTTAAGAAAATCGAGCGGAGGGATGGACAATGAGCGCAACAGCCGTTGAGAAGATAACGCACTTGCCAAATGAACCGCGCGGCCCTGTCCGCCAGAACCCCTCACCCAGGAAACGGCACCTGCTGCGGTGGAGCTTGGTTGTTCTGATCGCATGCGGGATCGTTCTAACCGTTCTTCTTGGCTTAGTGCAAAAATTTCTTTGGATGCGCGAACTCGACTACGTGGGCATATTCTGGACCCTCCTGTCGGTAAAGTGGGGAATGTTTGGCGTGGCCTTAGTCTGTGGGCTTCTATTTCTGGGGATCAATCTTCGCTTTGCAGCCAGGAGCGTCAGCATTTCACAAGTCCGCGGGCCTTCCCTCAGGGTTGCCACTTCCTCTCCCTCCGGCGGGGTTGTCGCTGACCCCTCCGACGCAGGCCGAAGAATCGACATCGATATAAGCCCGAAGGTTTTGGTATTGGCCATCGGTGTTGCCGTCATGTTCGTCTCGTTGATATTTGCGGCCGGAGTTTCGAGTCAATGGGACACCTATCTCCGCTTTCGTTACGGCGGATCGTTCGGGGTGGCTGACCCGCTCTTTGGGGTCGACCTTGGCTTCTACTTCTTCCGTCTTCCATTCTACGAGCTACTACAGAGTAGCCTCACCTTTCTGACGGTGGCCGCTCTTGGGATACTTGGTTTTGTTTCCTTCCTTGGCCTGCGCCAATCCAAGCCCGGCCAAAAATTCACAATCGGTGACAATGCAGCTCGACATCTGGTCGTACTTCTCTTCATTTTGGCTGCCACCGTCGGGTGGGGCTTTTATCTGGATCACTACGAGCTCGTCTATTCGACCCTCGGGGTTGTCTACGGAGCAGGCTATGCCGCGGCTCACGTGACCAGGATCGCCCTTTGGATTATGGTCGGCGTCTCCGTGCTGGCATGTTCGCTTCTCGTGCTCGCTTTATTTCGTCGGCCGCGATTCAAAGCGTTGGCCGCCGGCATCGGCATCTATGCGGCCCTTTATCTCGTCGGAGTACTAGCGTTGCCTCACCTGTTTCAGGCGTTCGTCGTTCAACCAAGCGAGCTAAGGCTTGAGACACCCTACCTGACACACTATATCGAGTTCACTCGAAGAGCTTATAACCTGGACGGAATCCAGGAAACCGCTTATCCTGCTCTCACCGATCTGACTCCCGACGTTCTCTCCAGAAATCAAGATACGATTCAGAATATTCGTCTCTGGGATTCGCGGCCGTTACTTCAGACCTATCAGCAAACCCAGGCGATTCGACTCTACTACCAGTTCTACAATGTGGATGTCGATCGATACCATCTGGCCGATGGTTATCATCAGGTGATGCTCGCGTCCAGGGAACTCGCCTCGCAACTACCCGCACAAGCCCAAACCTGGGTAAACGAGGACTTGCAATTCACTCATGGCTACGGCCTGGTCATGAACTCCGTGTCGAAGACCGAAGGGGGAGGTTTTCCGCAGTATCTGGTTAAGAATATTCCTCCCGAATCTCAGTATGCCCGTCTGAATATCTCTCAGCCGGCCATCTATTACGGAGAGGTGACGCCGGGCTATAAGATCGTGGCGACCGGGATTAAGGAGTTTGATTATCCCAAGGGCAACGAGAATGTTTATACGAGTTACCAGGGGAAAGGCGGAATTCCGCTGGACAGCATCTGGAAAAGGCTTATGTTTTCCTGGACGCAGAGCGACATCAATATTCTGCTCACTTCTTACCTGAGGCCGCAAAGCAAAATCCAGATTTGGAGAAGCGTCCAAGAACGGGTTTCACAAGTCGCGCCCTTCCTGCTTCTCGACAAGGATCCGTATGCCGTAGTCAGCGAAGGGAAGCAGTATTGGATTCAGGACGCTTATACCACCTCGGATCGCTTTCCCTATTCACAGCCGCAGACGAGCAGTTCGGCCGAGGACTTAAACTACATCCGCAATTCGGTAAAGGCCGTGGTGGACATGTATGACGGAACAGTATCGCTCTACATCATGGATCCAAAAGACCCCGTTCTCGGACTGTACCGGCGCGCTTTCCCGGGTGTCTTCAAGGATTTGAGTGAGCTTTCACCTGATCTGAAGAGCCATTTGCGTTACCCGGAGGATCTATTCGCCATCCAGGCGGCTCAATACGAGACCTTCCACATGACCGATCCACAGGTCTTCTACAACCGCGAAGATCTCTGGGTTCCACCACAGGAGAAGTACGATGGCGCCGTCAACCCGATGGAGCCTTATTACATATTGATGAAGCTGCCTGGGAGCAATCAACTTGAATACCTCATCATGACTCCGTTCACGCCGCAGAAGCGTGACAACATGATCGCCTGGCTCGCCGCCAGGTGCGACTTCCCCGACTATGGAAGAATGCTGTTCTATGAGCTTCCGAAAGAGAAGCTGATCTACGGACCAAACCAGATCAGCGCCATGATCGATCAGAGCACGCTAATTTCTCAACAGCTCACGCTGTGGGACCAAAAGGGATCCGGAGTGATTCGCGGCAAGCTTATTGTGATCCCGATCGAGAACTCCTTTCTCTATGTGGTTCCACTCTATCTCAAGGCGGAAGGCACGAATTTCCCTCAACTGAAACGCGTAATCGTGGCGACGGGAGATAAAGTCGTGATGGAACCCACGCTCGACGAGTCGCTGAGCGCCTTGTTTGGAACATCGCCTGGGCAGCCATTACAACAGGCGCAAACGACCGGGACGCAAGGACTCTTGCCGAAAGCAGTGTTGGATCAAGCCAGGGCCCAGCTTGCGGAAGCACAAAAAGCGATCAATTCGCTCAAAGGCCTGCTGGCTACGCCGGCTCGATAGGCGAGCCCACGAAGCTGATATGCCGATGAGACAACAGACGAAGGACAGTCGCGCGCTGCGCTGATGGTTGAAGATAATTCTCGGGAGGTTCCGTGGTGAAAAGTAAATCGCGTGTTAACGAAGCGCAGCTTGATGAACTGGGAAGCGATCCGGGGCAAGTAGGCTCGGACAGCGCTGGGCAATCAGGGGATACTCAGGGCCTCTCGCAAATCGCAGATGCTGCGGACGAGAGCGTCGAAGAACTCGCCGATACTGATCAAGCATACGAGGCGGAGGCTGTCAGCGGTGTCGAGGATGCTGATGACCACCCTGAGAGGCCTGTACGCACCAGTGAGGATCGTGCCCGGTCAAATTACATTCCGCCGGAGGGCGGACAATAGCGGTCGCGGCCGGGAGGGGCAACCGACACATTCAGAGGCTTAGTCGATGGTTTCCAAGCGCGCCCTCGCGGCTCAAATCTTGGTCGTACACCAGGTAAGTGGTACCCCAAGTTGGCAACCGAAGATCGCAACCTTCCCCGAATCCCGACAGGTGCGCTCTATGATCCGCCCTGCGTCGTCTGCTGCGATAGTTCCTACCGTTTTGTGCTTTGCTCCACTTTTGAAAGAATGGGCTGCATCTCGGAAACGACAGCGGCATCCCCTTTTGCCAAATCGGCCACGATCCGATCGCGCATTGATAGAATTCCACCGAGCAGAGTGCGCACGGCTTCGTCTTGGGTGCTGCTCGCAAGGCGCTGGGCCTGGTCAAAGAAACGGTTGGCATCGTCTCCCGAAGTTCCGTAATTCTTTTGTGTTGCCTCCAAGTACATCAGCATGGCTGCATCACGAAGCTGAGACAGCTGTTCAGAGAGCTGACATGCTTCGATCTGAGCTGTCGACGCTGACACTTTCTGCTCTAACCGGTTTCCTTTGGAGTGTTGCGGAATGAACCCGGCAAGAAAACCTGCAATGAGCAGAATCGGCCACGCAATAAGATTGTTTCGCATAAGCCTTCCTCGCGTTACGCTTCCCGTCGTTAAAATACGCTCGTCCCATTATTCGAAGGCCTCTCAAGTTTTTTCAGGGCGAGATGGAGCCGTGCTGGTTGCGCCAGCCTCCTCGAAAGAAGCGGTGACGCACCATGTTGTGGGCAAGCAGAAAAAAGAGGACTGCCAGGACAACAATAAACAAGAACTTTCCAATCCCCAACCAGATGGACCTTCGTTCTTCAGGCCCCATTGTATCCAAATCGTTTGTCATCAGAGCCGCCTCCCGTACCAGCTTGGGCACTCGCGATAATGAAATTGATCCCTCGAACCTTCGACCAGGGCCGCATTCTCATGCGGCTCGTGGCAGGCTTGGTGGCACCTAGTGCGGCACGCGACCGCAATACGTGCAGCGTGTGAGCACGAGAAAAATGCCCTCAACCCGTCCGTCCGACATCACGGGGAGCTGATTGACATCCCCCCATGATCTCCAGGACCTTCATCGCTGGCGCCCCTAGACACCCAAAGAATGACGATCACCCCAGGGCAGAGTGAACGTCCTCTCTCCGCGACCTACCTGCCGGCAGTCACCGACTTCACCGAAATGGTGGCCCCGTCGGCAGTGCCTGTGACTTTAGCCTGCGCCCAAGCCAGCTTGTTGAGAGTGTCTAGCGTCGCTTGATCCGAAGTGTCAAGGGTATATACCTTGTCGCCGACAACTAAGGCATACTTGGCGCCCTTCTGCACGCAGGCACGAACGCAGGCTGCCGGGGCGAGCCCCTCTGTGTGCTTGGCGCCGCACATGGCATCGCTGACTTTTCCGGTAAAGGTCTGGGTCGTGCCCGCCGCCATGGTGGGCACAACAGCCAATCCAGCGCTCAGCACCGCCGTCGCTATCAAACCTTGCAACATCCGCAAACGAGACATAAACCCTCCTGTGTACTCAGAGACCTCTGCTACGCTCCGGCCGTGATTTACAAAGTATTGAGTAACCAAGGAACGTCTGTCTGGTCAGAATGGAACACTCCAGCAGGGATTTGCCATGAGCGCGCGCTGGGTCAGGAGTTGGCGCTAGCTCATGGTTCAGCGGCGACGGCTTTAATTGGCGCAGGTTTGTGATAGCCGTAATAGACTTCGTCCGCTTGCGACTTCCGGGTGAACAAGAAGAGTACTTTGGCTCGCGATTTCATTGCAAAATGCTTTGGAAGCCAGATGTTGTCTGCCAGAGGCATCTTCTCGAGTTCGAAGTGTGTACCCGGCTCGACCTCGGCGAGAAAACCTCCAATTGAAACCGGGCGTATGACTGTGGCTTCGACCTTGACCCACTGGAATGTCTGCTTGTCGATCCAAAGTTTTCCCTCCATGCCCGTCAACACCTTGGCCTCGGTATTGGGAGGCTTATAGCCGGGACGAGGTGTCGCTTTGAGCACATAAACATCTTTCGCACCCAGTCTTTGTTCTCCCACCAGCTTGAAGTCGAGGGCCTTTGTCAATTGTTCCATCATGAGGTCATCGCTCTCGCGCTCTTTTTCATACTTTGCGATCCGCTGCCCCCGTTCCTGCTGAGATTCCTTCTGGCGTTCAACGACGGTCGCTTCTAGCTTTTGTTGTTCCTGCGCCTGCTGTTCTGGCGATAGCGGTTTGCCGTTCACGGCTATCAGTCGCTCATAGGGAGTACCCAAGATCATGAGCTCTTCGTATGTCTTAGTTCCTCCACCAGGTTGGCGGTCACGCTCGATATAATCATAGTCAGGAGCCGCTTTCCAATCCGCGGCATTGGCCTGGACTGAACGTTGGATGATGGTCTCGACGTCAAGTTGGGCAAAGGAAGCTGTGGCCAGCACTGTAATAAGAATGATCTGCTTTGTCATGCTCTCCATCTGGTTCCAAGTTTACTGCTCCGTGCGATCGGCGTATCTAAACGATAACGGAACCTTCTCGAGGTAGCGAGTTGCAAGGCTGAGCGCGCCCCAGGACTTGCGCCTTCTGTGCAGTTCTCGCGGCACGCACGGGGCCCGATTCCCGCTCCTGCAACTCGAATCTTAGACGCCGAACACCTCCATGTCGCCTGCGAGGGCGTCCATGATGGCCTTGCGGGTTATTATTCCTTGCACACTACCGGCTGACAAATTCCCTTTTTGCTCAGCGACCAGCGCGATGGCGGAATCGGTAGAGCGCATCGCAGCAACAACGTCCCACACCGAATTATCAGGTGTCACAACCACATAATTGCTCTGCACGACATCTCCGATCACGGCTGTTGGACTGGCGTGGCTGAGGGCGGCTAGATTCTCTCCAGGGACCACTCCCACCACGGCGCCAGCCCCGTTTATGACAACGAAAGCGTCATTCCTGTTGGACGGGAGACCTTGTAGAGGTGTTGCCGCAGGAATGATTTTCAGCTTCGAATTCATGATGCTCGCGGCGCGGCGCGTGAATTGAAGATCGGCTCGCAAGGACTCGGGCACTGGATCCCCCCGCAGAACCAGCTTGCGCGTGTAGATACTGTCTTTGATCACGCTTCTCCGTAAGCCATAGCTGATCGCGACTGTCAAAGTCATTGGAATGATCACCGTGTAGTCGCGCGTCATCTCGAAAATCATCACGATCGCAGCCATGGCCGCCCCCGTCGACCCACCAACAACTCCAGCCATTCCCGCGACGGCAAAGGCCGGTGCGCTAATGTGAAGAGCCGGGAACAGCCGGTGAAGGACAACACCGTATGCGCCTCCAGCCGTCGCGCCCAAAAACAGCGCCGGGGAAAATACGCCGCCCGACGCCCCCGAGCCAAGTGTCAAAGAGGTGGCGAGCAGCTTCGCTCCAAACAGGAGAACGAGAAAGTATATTGGGAACTGCACGCTGGCGAGCACGTCCTGAATCGTGGCATATCCCACGCCTTCCACATAGTAGTGGCCAGAGAAGCGCATAAAGAAATACAGCATGAGCCCTACCATCAGCATTCCAGCCGCGTGCTGCACGTAGTATCCGCCTTTGACCCGATTCTCGAAGAAGTGCTCGAATCCGTAAATGGAGTAAATGAAAAGTGCAGAAACAAGACCGGCGATCACACCAAGAATGGCATAGGTGACGAGCACCTTCGGATCAGTCAATTGAAAGTATGTCGTTTCAAGAGCAGGGATGGAGAAGGATGGATGCGGGCCAAAGAAGAGCTGCCCAACATAGGTGGCGGTCGCGGTGGCAGTGACTACTGGCACCAGCGTCCGCGCACTGACTTCGTGCATGACGATCTCTACCGCGAACAGCACGCCGCCAACGGGAGTATTAAACGTAGCTGCGATTCCCCCGCCTGCGCCAGCCGCGATGAGTGTGACAACCTGCCAGGTAGGCAGACGCAAGAGTTGTCCCATGGTCGAACCAAAAGAAGAACCAATCTGAATGATGGGTCCCTCACGGCCAACGGATCCGCCGCTCCCGATCGACAGCGCGGACGCCAGCGCTTTGATGACTGAAACGACCGGGCGAATCACTCCTTTGTGGTAGAAAACCGCGTCGATGACTTCCGGCACGCCGTGGCCTTTCGCCTCTGGAGCGAAATTCTTCACGAGGAAAACCACAGCGAAGGCCCCGACAACGGGGACAAGAATCACCAATCGTCCCCAGGGGCCCGCTGGTGTATGCGCGTTCGCGTCGTATGCTGCGGAGAGGCTGCCAAGAAAGAAAAGATTGTGAAAGATCGCAATGAGAGCTCGGAATGCCACGGCCCCCAGACCTGCCACGATCCCTACCAGCAGCGAGAGCGCCCACAAGATTGCCGGCCCAACCGTTCGCGCCGCCGGTACTGTGCGGTTACCGGTCAACACGATCGCTCCAGGTATAGTGATTCATCACTCGGACTCCCTTGCAATTTGCTGAACAGACATTCTGCCACGGCACGTCCAGATCTAGTGTATTTCGTGCGCCGCAGTGGATTTTCATGCTGAACCGGGACGGCTCAGATCTGCTGGTCTGGTGATCGGGGAAAGCCTAGCTCACGTAGTCCGGCCAGATTCCGCGAAGTTCACGCCACCGCTTCCTAGCTTGTCCGCGTGTCCTGAGGGAGCCGGCCTGTAAAGACCACATGGTCCGCCCAGCATCGCCGATGGCAGCGTCGCCATGCGCGCGAGTTCAGATTATTTCAGGCAAACGGAGATCCTGTGGGATTTCCGATGCTAGTGATGGGCGTGGCCAATTTGATCCGGGGTAACTATGGTCAGCAGTTCCTTCAGACAATGTCGTCCGTCTACCCGGGCTTCGAAGGCTGAGTTTCTAGTCGTGAAGAACGACGTTGAGAAGGGAACTATGAACCTGTAAGGCATGGCCTGGGTAATAGTCAATGAACCCCATTTTTCTAAACCTGTTTATGAAACAACTCACCCGCGAGCGAGTTGTGCTTATCATCTCAGCGAGGGTCTACTGACTGATCTTGGGGATGACAGATTCGGGCTTTCCGTCCTTGCCGAAATGAGCCAACAGTAGCAACATTCGGACCAGTCGTTTTTCACTGGAATTGAAAAGCTGGTCAACCAAATCCTCCTCGTAACGGATGTTCCGCGCCAGCAGGTAAGCTACGAATAGATCCGAGAACGCGTGTTCCCGCTGAACGGGGGATTGACATGCTTTGGACGATTTTCGTTGCTCTTCTGATTTTGTGGCTGCTCGGCTTCAGTTTGCATATCGGCGGAGCTCTGATCCACTTGCTTCTGGTTGTGGCGGTAGTAGTTCTGGTCATCAACCTACTGAGCGGACGGCGAAGCGCGGTTTAAAGAACCGCATGCAAAAGTTCAGCGCCGGAAGTGCCTGTCCCCTAGCGGCCTGACCCTGGGGTTGATCCCTTGTTGGGAGCGATGTCAGTCGCCCCCTTCAGTCATATCCACGCGGGAACCTCCGAAGCAGCTAGTGGCTGCAATGCATCTCAACTCGTCCCCTCGGGAAGAAAACAATACAGAAGATCCGCTTCTGTTCAATACTGCACAGTCTTCAGGTTGAATAATCCTCAAGATCGGGGTCGGTTTGGATTCAATTCGAACTCCCGGATCCGCGATCACGGGCTATAGAAAGGTTCCGTATGTACGGGAGGCATCTGAGATTTACGTTTCTGTGGTGTGCCAGCCTTTGTCTATGGGCGGTCCCGGTTTATTCGCAGATCTTGCAAGAGGAAACGCTTGCCGGTCCAGACGCTCACGAAACGGCGGAGAATACCAAGGGCTACCTCTTCGGAGATTGGGGAGGAGTACGAACGCATCTGTTAGAGCGTGGAGTGAAACTCGATTTGCACTCTATCAGCGATGCCCTATGGAACATCAAGAGCCAGCAGAACGAGCGATTTGCTAGTTATAACCGCGTCCGGGGGACCGTAGACATCGATTTGGGCAAGTTAGTCGATCAGCAGGGCTGGTCTTTCCACGCGACCGCCGTTTGGCAGACCGGCGACAATCTCGGCTCGTATCTGGGCCTCATCGCCAATCCCAGCTCGATTGCCAGCATGAATACATTTCGCCTCGATTCCTGGTGGTTCCAGAAGAGTTGGCTGAAGAACCGGATCGCTGCTCGGGTGGGCCAGTTTGCGGGTCAAGATTCCTACGGCGACCAAAACTTCGGGAAGTCTTTCGTGGTTGAGCCGATTGGTGGTTCCTTGGACAATTTGTCCAATACCTTTGAAACATTCGACCCTCCTTCCACGCCGGCGCTGGAAATCCGCGTTGTGCCGATCCACAACGTCTACGTGAAATCAATGGTATCGTCCGTGGACCGCTTGCCTTTCTCAAACAATCCAACTGGCCTGGTTCCATATTTCCATGGTCCTCCGGTGAGTGTTTCGGAAATTGGATTCACTCCTGGCAAGAAGGCGTCCTCCATGGTTCCCACTGACAACGCGACAACTCGAAAGGGATACTCGGGCCTCTACCAATTCGGCGCCTCTTACAATCCTGGGAAGTTCTCTGTGCCGATGAGTGCGGCACCACGGTCGGGAAACTACCTCTTCTACTGGATCGCGAGTCAAGCGGTGTGGCGCGCGGACCCGAAAGAAGCGAAGGGTCTGGATGCAACGTTGTCGTATGACTGGAGCCCTCGAAGCATCAATTCTGACTATACGATGCTCACAGCGGGGCTGCGCTTCAACGAACCGCTGGCCCTGAAGATTCACAACACCATGTCGCTAGGCTATGTGCAAAACAGTTTTAGCCCACAGTTTCTCCCATCCGGCGCGCCTGCGTGGCAGACCGAACATGGCGTGGAATTCAACACGTTGCTGAATGTTCTACCCATGATCATCGTGCAGCCGGTGATCCAATACTACGCAAATGTGGGAGGAGGCGCGCAGCGCGCCGTCGTTTTTGGATTTAGAACCAAGGTCGAGTTCTAAAGAAAAGCGTATTTCTTCCGTTGCGACGTACTCGCGCAATCCTCAGCGCGACAGTCGCTCTTAAAAAGTGTGCAATTTTGAACAGTCTGAGGATTATGCAATTTTGTAGAATTCCGCCAAATGTGGGATCGGGTTGATAGGTTTCTGCGCGCTCATGGGATTGCGCGCCATCTAAAATTTGTCTGCCTCGTGTTGTTGATTGCTGCAAGTAGCTCTTGCAGTCGTCCGTCAACACCCGTGCAGGATAGTCACGCCTATGACCCCGGCAGCGGTAGCCTTACTGGCGCAACGCTCAATCCCGCGCCCAACGATCCACCGGGTGAGTGGCGCAGTCAGGCGCGCGATTACGCCAATACCCGCTACAGCACGCTCGACCAGATCAATACGGCCAACGTCAGCAGACTGCGTGTGGCTTGGACCTTCTCTGACGGCACCCTGAACGGTCATGAAGCTGCGCCGCTGGTGGTCGACAACACCATGTATGTGGTGACTCCGTTCCCAGACATCCTCTACGCGCTGGACCTGACTCGCACGGGAGAACCGATCAAGTGGACCTTCAAGCCCAACCCCGCGCCGATGGCCAAAGGCAAGGCTTGCTGCGACACGGTCACCCGCGGCGTGGCCTACGCCAATGGCAAGCTCATCTACAACCTGCTTGACGACCACACCGTCGCCGTCGACGCCAAGACCGGCAAGGAGGTGTGGCGCACAAAGATGGGCAATGTGGAAACCGGTGAAACCATGACCATGGCGCCGTTCGTGGTCGGGAACAAGGTGCTCGTCGGCGACAGTGGCGGAGAAATGGGCGTATGGGGCTGGATCGCCGCGCTTGACGTTGACAGCGGCAAGGAATTATGGCGCGCCTACAGTACTGGATCGGACCAGCAGGTGCGTATTGGCGATGACTTCAAACCGTTTTATGAGCGGATGAAGGGTAAGGATCTTGGCACGAGCACATGGCCTGCGGACATGTGGAAGCATGGCGCCGGCTCGGTCTGGGGTTGGATCTCCTACGACCCCCAACTGAAACTAATCTATTACGGCACCAGCAATCCATCGCCGCGCGTGCCCGATCAGCGGCCGGGCGATAACCTGTGGACCAGCACGATCTTCGCGCGCGACGTGGATACCGGCATGGCGCGCTGGGCCTACCAAACCACGCCCCACGATCGGTGGGATTACGACGCCGTCAACGAGGACATCTTGATGGACCTGCCGATTAACGGCCAGGTACGCAAGGTACTCGTCCACCTCGACCGCAATGCCTACGGCTACACGATTGATCGTGTCACCGGCGAGGTGCTGGAGGCAGCGCCCTTCGCCTACCAGAACTGGTCCACCAGCTTTGACATGAAAACTGGCACGCCGGTCGTCGATCCGGATAAGGAACCACATCCGAACGTCAAGCTCGTCAACGTGTGCCCGCCCGACATCGGCGGCAAAGATTGGCAGCCCTCCGCAGCCTCGCCGCGCACCGGCCTGGTGTATGCCGATATCTTCAACATCTGCATGGATGTCACCGACATCGAGGCCAGCTACATTCCAAGCTCGCCGTTCGACGGCATGGACATGAATCGCTATCCGGCGCCAGGCGGGAACCTAGGCGAGTTCATCGCGTGGAATCCCGCCACCGGCAAGAAGGTATGGTCGATCAAGGAAATCTACATGACCATGAGCGGCGTGTTGGCGACGGCGGGCGATGTAGTTTTCTACGGCACCACGGATGGCTGGTTCCGCGCGGTGGATGCACGCAGCGGCAAGGTGCTGTGGTCGCAGAAGCTCGGTTCCGGAATCATCGGTCAACCGATTACGTACCTGGGCCTGGACCACCGGCAGTACATCGCAATTTCCGCCGGCGTTGGGGGTGCGGCA